>JAABUK010007159.1_pt1 | contig 16230 bp, 20 predicted proteins | sample 5559141 | NCBI WGS metagenome assembly JAABUK01 (sample SAMN10711869, study PRJNA513367) | rock metagenome | isolation source: Antarctica rocks | place: Antarctica: Victoria Land, Pudding Butte nord | collected 2016-01-03
TGACATGCCTGTGTTTGCAGATACACAAAGAAGATTCTGGTGGAGGAGGGTCACAGCATGAACCACCTGACCCACATCTGGCAGCTTGTTGTACGCCATGAGCAGTTGTTCTACACCTCCAGGCAAGCGCCTCAGTGAATGCAGCAATGGGATGGACTCTCGCATTTGTTTCTGGTGCTCTGGTGAAATTGTTTATTGGGTCATCCCAGCATGATGGCCCCACGTCATCTTATGTCTTGCTGTGCATACACTTTGACGTAGTCGAGCAGCAGCTGGCTGTCTGCTTACTGGCAATGTGTGATGAGTCAGAGCTTGGTGGAGGAAGTACTGGCAATTGAGATATTGCCAAAGCTGAGCTACTGCCACAGTGATCACATTTGTTGGCTGTGTGTCCCAAGTCAGATGTTGGCGCCTTGGCCCTTACAAACAGTTGAGGAATGGAAGGAAAATGTTGTGTGTCCTGGCAAATGCAGGGCGCAGTTTGTGCCCCAGATGGTGAACAGCCTCACCAAGCTGGGAATGGCTCAGGGCGGCAGCAATCTGGAGAACAGGAGCCTGGCCATTGACTTGTGTGGGGTGATGGTGCTGTGGGAGGAGCGCCGCATCAAGGAGTTGCAGTCAGGGGCTACGCAGGTGTGTAGTCTTACAAAATCTGCCACAATTGCTCTGGCCCCTTGAACATTGCACTTTGCCTAGCCGCCTAAAAGATTGTGCACACGTGTGCGTTACATTGAAGTGGTGAGCAGGACTTTGCATGTCTTGCTTTGGGCCTGATCATGTCGACAATGCCGCTGAGAACCTTCATGTTTAGCTACAGAGTCAAGACGTTCACGCTTCCAGCCGCAAGAGGTCACGGCCGTCCTCTGCTGAGGCCTCAGCTGTGCCGCCAAAGGAAGAAGCTGAGGAGCTGGGCGAGCCAGCGCGCCAGAGACCCCGCACTGGGGACGCAGCACAGGGGCAGTCTATCGGCACTCTACAGAGCATTGACAGCCTGCAAGCCACCTCTGATGCGACCGGCCAGAGCAGCGCTCCGCCTGCTGTTGCCACAGCTTCCGCCCCAATATCAGCGGACGCGCCTGCTGCAGCTGGTGACGAAAGCGCACCGCCAACTGACCCTGCCCAGAATGCTGCTGACACGCAACAGCCTGTTGCTTCCGTTGCCGTTCGGACACCACCTGGGGAACCCCCGGAAAATGGCGGCAGTTCCGAAGCTGGCAAGCAGGACGAAGTGCATCAGCAGAGTTTGGGTGATCCTGGTGGAAGTGCCAAGGAGGCCGCCGATGCTATGGGAGAAGCGGCCGGGGGCACACAGGGCGATGGGCTGGATGGCAGTCAAAGAGTGGAAGAACATTTCCAGCCTAGTTTGCCAATGCAGGAAATGGTGGTCAACTTCCTGCTGCGTATGGCATTTGTGATTGGAGGAGACAGGGATCATGACTTGCAGGTGGGTTACGTCCGTCCCCCTTGCTTGAGCTTACATGCTGCTATACAGATTTGCTGTTGCTATCATCATGCCATTGGACACCTACCATCACCATGCACCATGTACTGCTGTTGGCATGCGTGGGCTCTCACCATGATCCATACCAAGTACAACTCTGCTTCTCAACATACATTTGAAAGGCGTCTTCTGCTGTTGCAGGCGCTCCTGGCGCATACCAAGACTGTTCTGAGCAAGGCCCTCGGCGTGTGGCCAAAGGCAGCAGTCAAGGTCAACTACATCTCCAAGCTGCTGCAAAACAACGCCCATCACAACCTTGATCCGCCCCCGACACTGCTGACAGGCCTGGATGTCATGAGCACTCTGGTAGATCTCCAGCCACAGAAGATGGTTCAGGTCAGATCCACTTCAATGAACCAGCCTGGCGCTGAATTTCTCAACGGTTTTGACAGCTGTGAATCCTGTTTTTGCATTTGCCTCAGTTGTGCCTGTTCATTGGGCAGTTGTGTGCACCCCGCATGACCCCTGATTGCTGTGTCAGCTCCTTCATGCAGCAAAGCATGTGCCGAGCCCATTCCAACTGGCAGTTGCCAACATGTACAGCAATCTTCTGGAGTGAAGCTACCCTCTGGAGTGAAGCTACCCTGACTTGGTTGATGTAGGAGTGTGGGCAGGAGCTGGTGTTGATGCTGGAACCCTGCTTTGCCAGCAAGCACCACCAGATTTCTCAGAGGCTAAGCAAGGTGCTTTTGAAGCTGTACCAAGCCATGGGAGAGCCTAAACAGGAGCAGCCCAACCAGCAGCTCATGGTGAGCAAGCTGAATATGCAATATGTGCATTGTTTGTATCATGCTCAACTTTGGCATCATGGCGAGGCAGGGCAAATGACACATGATGTAATTTCTGGTGGTGACGTAGACAGCTGATGGGATAACACACCTGCCTCAGCGTACCCCTCCTGGAGCTGTGCACACTTTGGAGTCAGCATTGTCCTTTTTGTTTCTTTCTCTTCTTTCTTGGGGATGGCCTGGTGTCGCATACACCTTTTTCTTCTGTCTCATGCAGCCTTGAACATTGCTGCATTGACTGCTGCCAGGATGACATGCCTGACTTGGCCTCATTGTGGTTGAAGTCATTGCAGCGGCTGCTTCTGTACATGACGCCGCCTGCTGTTCAGGCGAGCAGTGACAGTGGTCGCGCAAGCCATGCTGCTGTGCCGCCTGCTCAAAAACAGGAGCTGTTTCCTGTCAACAAATCAGTGCAAGCGCTGCTATTGTGCAGGCTATCCACCACAAGGTGCACTTCCTCATCAACTCAAGCTTACAGGCCTGCCAGGACAGCAGCAAAGGGCCCATTCAGCCGACAGCCCTTCTTGCGCTCTGCTGCTCCCTTCAGATCTTGGAGGTATGCACGACTTGTCTCTCAACCAGTCGTGCACCGCAGCAATGCAGCCACACCTTGATCTGGCTTCCATGCTTCAGCCCCAATTTTTGACTGTCTAGCTCCATGACCGCCTTGGTTGATGCAGCATCCACACATTTCATGACCCTTATTACCTCCTCAAGCTATACTCTGCCTCTCTGGAAGAAACCACGCATCTTGAGATTAGACACATGTGTGGTATCAGGATTCATGCAGCGCCGTCAGCATGGCTTGCACGGCGTACGGTAATGGTCGTAACCCAAAGCGTGTGATCCTCAAACTTTGACCATTGAATGTGTGACTGGTTGCTGCCGTGCAGGATTTGGCGACGGCAGTACCAGCGTATGCACACAGGTTCACCACAGAGCTGGTGAAGGTGATGAGGCGCATCTCAGAGGATCACAGCACCCAGAAGGGCTTGTTGCTGGCGCCCATACGCCCTGTGGGGCGCAACCCCAAGTGAGCCCCCATGCAAACGACCTGCTGCCCCATGTACAAGCAAAGCGTCTGCTGTTGTGTTACAAATCTGCCATCTGTTGGCTTGACTCTGTTCAGATGAACTCTCTGATTTGATGCAACAGTGATATGTTACTGTGTCGCTCAACATGTACAATTATGGGGTAGCGTTTGTCTTCAAGCAGGTCAGCAGGTGGGCAGATGCATGTGCAAAGCAATAGCACTGCTCCAGAGGCTGCTGCAACATCACATCACATCATGGTATACTTTCACATATGCCATGTTTGGGTCACACAGCAAACCGCTCTGCAAAGGGGAACTGTTGGCTCCAGCCCTTCGGTGAAACCTGCTTGTTTGGCTGAACCCAACATCCCTGGGATGCAGGGCTGAGCCTGTTGAGCCTCTGTTCGGAACGCTGGTGTGGGCCATGTGGCGCTCCCTGAGGCTGGCCTTCCGGAAGGTTCTCACCAGCGCAGAGAACAAGAAGCTGTTCCTGCAGACCATGGTGCAGCTGATCACCACTGCCACCGCCAGGCAGACTGACCCAGCACTGCTGCGAGAGTGCCTCACCATTGTGCGGCTGTGGCTGCTGGAACCGGAAAACGGAGGTGGGCAGTGTTGCTACCACATTGCCGGTGAAAAGAGAAAGTTAAATGAAATAAAATGAAATAAAGTAACATAAAATACAATACAATAAAATACAATAGAAAAGAAAAGAAAAGAAAAGAAAAGACAAGACAAGAAAAGAAAAGAAAAGAAAAGAAAAGAAAAGAAAAGAAAAGACAAGAAAAGAAAAGAAAAATTATGCTTTTTGGCGTCAACTTGAATGAAAAGGCAAACACTCCTAGTTCACGCTGCTAGTGGCATGGTGTCCATATTGCATTAGACATGCTCGTCCAGTCTCTTTGAGCTAGAACTTGACTGCTAGCTGGGACTACGTGTGTCTCTCAGCATCTGGTTTTGTTTCATATCATGTCAGCTAACGGTTGTGCATTGCCAAGACAGGGAATGCCTTTGTCACTTTGAGCCAAGGTCTCAACACCAGCTGGACACACACGTAACTCCCAGTATGCGAATTTGCTTCACGTTTGAGCGTGAAGTCAAAGTCATCAGCTCTTTGACATGACTGGCAGTTTGGCGGTTGCTGTGTGGTGTCAACTTTTGTGTGCTGTGTGCAGTGGCACTGACAGACAAGGAGGCAGTGCTCTTCTTGACCAGGCTAGCAGCCTTGGACAATGCCATGGCAGCTGTGGGATCCGCCCGGGAGCTGTGGCAGACCACATTCCTGGACCTGCTGTACACCATGTGCACCAGAGTTGTGCCCCCACACGTATGCCCTGCTCTGCGATGCCACATCTGACGTCTGTACCCTTCAACGGGCTGCTTTGCATCTTGTTTGCGCATTGTAGTTGTCAATGACTTCGTCAGGCAGTGGCCTGTTTGGCTTTTGAGCATGCTGGGCAGGATGCATGTTGTTGATCACAATCATTGCACCTCTGCTGTGGCTTGAATGCATGAACTGCTGTGCATGCTTGGACTCAGTACCAAGTCAGCATCTTGCCAGTGAACTGATTGTAGCCAACACATCTACCCGAGGGCTGCGACTTTAAGCCATTCCTAAGCTAACTGACACAAAAGTGTGACTGTCCTTGCTGTGACTGACCTTGGGTGGTGCATTTGATGCAGGGGGAACAGCTTCAGACAGACGCATTTGACAAGGTAGAGATGGCCTATGGCTTAGGCCTGAGGGCGTCCGAACCCGTGACCAGGGACAAGTTCTACAAGCTGTGGAACAAGGCCATTCCGCCCTCCCTGTTTGAGCGCTTGAAGCATGTCATTCTGGTCCAGAACTGGGAGGAGATGGGGAACAACTTCTGGCTGAAGCAGGCAGTGGTGAGTGCACTTGTTGCCTTTCCCAATTGCAGTTCTTGCAGTTGTGTATGAAGCAGGCATTGGCAATTGCCATTGTTGCCTGTTCCAAGTGCTGTTTTTGCTGACACGTCCTTTCGCAGTGTTTGGCAAGCTGAAATTGACACGCTCATTTATGAAATCACCATTTGAACTGACATCATGTGTTGGAGTACCATGCAATGAGTCACAAAATGCATATTGCACATTGGAGTTGCTGTTGTGCAGGATCTTCTGTTGGCCATCCTGGTTGACAAGGAGCCCATCAAGCTGGCCCCCAGCTCCTCCCAGATCCCTGCCCTGCTCGCCAAAACCAAGCAGAACATCTTCGACGTGCGTGCACAGCAGCAGGCAGCCCAGCGCTACCAGCAGCGGTTCCAGCCCCGCCCCAGCTCAGGGGGGAGCACCCCCCGGGATGTGGTCATGGGGGAGGGATCACGGCGTGACAGCCAGGTGTCTGTGCCTGGACCCCCAGCACTGCTGCCCACTGCTAGTGGAATCAACCTGGCAGCTGAGGTGGATCAGGTCAATGGTGATGCTGCTCCAGGTAACGTTTCCTCAAACCTGAAACATCTCCACCATGTAGAAACGCGTTTTTTACTGTCCCCAGATGTGTCTGAGTTTGAAAGTGACATTTCTGAATCAAAACAGACATTTTGGGATTGAGAAGAGTTGCGTAGTCACTTGGGGTCTGGGTCAGAGCCTGCCTTTGAGACGTGCGCGCTGTTGCTCTCAACTGCAAGGTGATTAGAGTTGTATCACCTCTACTACAACTCTAGAGGTCTATTGCTGACTCTGGATTGTTGCTCTCAGCATGTCAACAAGATCAAGGCGGTGCTCGTATTCCCTGGGTTGGTGATGCATTCAGTGTGACTGTAGAAGTGCCTGGAGAAAGTGCATGGATGTACATGCGTACTCTGCGACTGACTGCATTTGTGGTTGTATGCCAAGATGACTTCACATCTGCGACGTTTTTTTGCCTTTGTGTAACATGTCAGAAACTGTGTACTGCAAGAAGTGATGCCTGTGCAGCTCCGCCACAACCTGCTGCACCAATTCGTAGTTGTAGGCCCCCTAAAGCCTCGTTCTCTCAAACCTTGAACCTTTTGTGCAGCCTTGACACGGCTATTCTGTCAAACCCTGAGTCCTTGGGGCAGTCTTGACATGGCCATGTCATTCTGTCCTTAAGCTTCTCACATCAGCCTGTTTCCCTTTGCAGGTGGTGCTGAAGGGCAGACAGTAGGCTCCCAGTTCCCTCGAGACCCAGCCAGCTCCCTTCAGGGGGCTCAGCTAGGGGAGCCAGCAGAGTCAGCTGCCTTTCAAGGGGCGGGCCTGACAGACCCCCAAAATTCAGTCGGGGCAGGGGCTCTGATCAATCAGTTGCCAGCAGCAGCCCCCATTGCTGGTTCTCCTGCTGTCTTGCCAGCTGCCAGTCAGGACGACATTAAGGCAAGTCTTGCTGTTTCCTGTCACGCCTTGTGCTTGCTGCATGGTCATCACATCAAGAGGCATGTGCACGCCAAAAGACTGAACGCTTAGCTGCCACAAAACCCAGTTGGTTTTCATCTGCAAAGTGCATATGCAAAGATGCAAGCTGTTCAAAACTATGTAGGTCATAAACTTGGCAAATCTGCTGCAACTTGAAGAAGACCCTTGCATACAAGCAGAGCAGAAAACAACGCAAAACTTTGCCAGGGACACTTTTTGGCATCTTACTTATGAGTCACTGTCAGACTGTACATCTTGTTTGCCAGCTTCTGTCTGCATTAGCAAGATGACAAAGTGTATCCTCCGGCTTTTAACCACCATGCTGTTTCGTTATGTAACTTTTTGGAGTGTGCCTCCCCTATCAAGTCAGCCTGTCTTTGGATAACACAGAACACCAACATCCCATACAATCACTTTGCGGAACGCAGTATCTACACGATACAGTCATACAACGCAGCGGAGACAATGATACATTGGCGCACAGGTCAAGCCTGAACCCCAAGACCCAACTGCAACCATGGATACTGCCCCTTACCCCCCAAGTCCCCAGGAAGCTTCTGTGGTCAAAGCAGAGTCCCCAATCAGTGCTAGTGGGGAACCATCTACAGACCCAGCTAATCTGACCCCACCACCAGGGGCTCAGCAGACGGAGGTTGCTGGGAGGGAGGGGGGTGCTGAGGGCGCGGGGGCTGCAGCTGTGGGGGTGAAAGCAGAGCCTAGTCAGGATAGCCTGATGCAGGAGGCGTCTCTTCAGGTTGGTAACGATGCACAACATGTTATGACAACATGTTTTGCCAAAATTTATCATATCACAATGCATAAGGTATCTGATGGACATCATCAAGAATTGAATTTTGCATGTGAGCTTCTAGCATCTGTCTCAGTATCTCCCAAAAAGCAAGTCTAGTAAACTTGCTCAGACACTGTACTGTGCTTTTGCCATTTTGCAGCTTCTCCAGATGTGTCTGCATGAAATGAATCGTCTGCACACCACAGCCACCCCTAACGTGCAACAGTACTGGAAAGTGCATGCTGCCTGTTCAGGACATGGACACGGGGGCAGGAGATGCAGGGCCAGTACAACTGCCCCCAGGGGAGCAAGTGACGACGCAGCACGTGGTTCTGCCCCCAAATGTTCTGCAGATGCTGCAGGAGCACACTGCCTTCCTGCATCAGCAAGGTAAGCCTCCCTGCCAAAGCCTACACCCTAACCCATACCCTGCGTATGGGGTATGCCTCCCTGCCACAGGCTCAGTCTGATCATCATGCCGGCGCAACAGGTACTGCTGCAGCTGCAAATGCATCTTGCTTTCACTTCATGTCTGTCTTTCACAGCATCTCCCACTTGCTGTGAGTGCCTGTAAGTGTTGGTATGAGCACAGAACAGCTCAGCCATTGAGGGCAACAGTTGGTTGCCTATTGTGACCCCTACACGGATATGCCCTAAAGCCAGTTTCAGAAGGCTTTTGGCCTATGGACAATGCTTTTGACCATTGTATGATTTGCTTGGCATGTGAAACATCTGCCTTGCATATGATTGCTGTACTATGCAAATGGCAGCTTCAGGTCTGGTGAGATTGCCTGTGCAGATTACCTGTCACTGAGTGCTAAATCATCTTCTCAATGTAGAAACGCATTGGAACTGCCCCCAAGCATTTTTGGGTGTAAACTCCCACTGTAGGATGGGAGTTTTCTCCAAACCACAAATATTTTGTGGTCGAGAAGAGCTAGTATCCTCCTTGCAATTGCTTTCTGACCTCTTTGCTGCCCTCTGCACAGGGCAACTGAAGGTCAGCAATCTGGTGACTTCCCTGCGGGAGATTGCCCATGCTGACTCCCAGATGGCCTATCACTTGTGGGTGCTGGTCTTCCCCATTGTGTGGGCAACTCTCGCTGAGAAGAAGGACCAGCAGGTGCAGCTGGCCAAGCCCATCATCCAGCTGCTGTCCAAGGAGCACCATGGCAAGCAGACACACCACAGACCCAACGTTGTTCAGGTTGTTGCCCTTGTCTTTGCCATGAGCAGAAAATGAGCAGAAAACGAGAATTGTGGCAATAAAACTCACCAACTATGTTGCCTTGCTGTTGTATGGTTGGATTAGCTTTTGCGTCCCGCTCTGCCTCAACACATGTGCTGTCGCACAGATGAATGTTTCCTGTTTTTGCTCCCGGTGTTGTATTGTCTCAAACATGAGTGCTGTGATGATATCATGCTGTCAAAGTCACTACAACAAGATCAGACGCTGGTAGGAAGCTTGAGGACTCACATGGGTTCATCTTGGTCTTGCCCCATGCCCTTGATGGGAACCTGTTTGTGCTGACAGCATTGACCAACTTTGGTTTCTGCCCCTACCCCAACTTTCTCATTTGCAGCCCTGCTGTGGGGCAAGCTGAAGGTGACAAGTGTTTGCTTGCATCAGCCTGTACTGAATCTTCGAGATCCAGTGTGTGTGTGTGTGTGTGTCTGTAGGCTTTGCTGGAGGTCATCAGTCTGTGCTGGATCTGTGTGATCCAGTGTGTGTGTGTGTGTGTGTGTGTCTGCAGGCTTTGCTGGAGGGCATCAGTTTGAGCCAGCCGCAGCCCAAGCTGCCTTCAGAGCTCATCAAGTTCCTGGGCAAGACCTACAACGCCTGGCACATTGCCATCCCTCTGCTGGAATCCCATGTCGTGCTGTTCCCACACGTGAGCAGCCTCCTCACCACCGCACTTAGAGAGTCATGACAAATTCTCTGACATAAGCTTTGCATGCAATCCCACCAGGTTGCCCTAATCATGATCATTGTTGTCATCGTCATCATCATCGTTATTAATGATGTTATTATTAGTATATTATCATCACCAATATTTTTATTGTTAGCTGAGGCTGTAATTAGAAAATGCATGCTGTATTCTGCAGGAGACACGCTGCTTTGATGCACTGGCAGAGCTGTACAGCGACTTGTCGGAGGATGACATTCTGTACGGCTTGTGGAAGAGGCGGTGTATACACGAGGCCACCCGGGCTGGGCTGTCCCTGGTGCAGCATGGCTATCTGGAACAGGCCCAAAATGTCTTCCTGGACAGCATGAAGATTGACACCAAGTCCCCTGCACCCAATGGTACGGTCTGGGCTTGGGGTCCTGTGGGCCTTTGTTCCTATTGATTTTGGGGTCCTGGGGGCCTCTGTTCCTATGGGCTTGGGGTCCTGTTGGCCTTTGTTCTTGTTGGGCTTGGGGTTCTGTGGGCCTTTGTATTTTGGACTTGTATCCCCTTGGCCCGGGGGGGGGGTGGTCCTATTCCTGTCTGTGAATTTTTGCTGTGAGCAGACAGCGCCGCACTCGTATGGCTTTACAGCTATCCCCTCAGGATATGAAGTACAAGGGCAAGCAGGGACTCTGATAGCAGAAACACCACTGTCAACTGTCAAGTGAACAGGATCAACGCAGCAATGACATGGTCAGTGTGCTATCGTGCTCAGCGTGTACTTCCTAGCAGAGGTGTGAAGCTGTATGTGGAACCGACTAACAAGTCGCCCCAGAACAAAACAGCAAAACCATTCATTCTCAAGTGTGAAGCTGTGTGTGGTGTGATATGCAGGCAAGATGACTACTCGAGGGGAGCAGGTCCTATGGCAGCAGCAATACCTCAACTGCTGCAGTGAGCTAGGCCAATGGGATGTTGTCCATGAGTACGCCCGAGGCACAGAGAACTACGCTGCCTTCATGGATGTAGCCTGGAAGTGCAGTGACTGGCAGGGCCTCAAGGAGTGGGTTCTGCCGAAGGGGGCTGTTGAGGACACCCCTAGGGTTTCCATGGTCAAGGCCTTTGTGCTGCTGCAAGATGGAGATGTGACTTCAGCCAATCTGCACACCGAGAATGCAATCACGCAGACGCTGCATAGGTAGGCTTGGGCAGCATGGCTGCTCTTTGGCCCCTTTCAGAGTTGATGTGCATCATGTGTATTTGCATAGGGCAGTGCAAGAGCGCTCAGCATACAAAGCGTATGCAAAGTCTATGCAAATTTGACCAGGTTTTGTGCATCCTTTGCTGCTTCTGCGTCTGACTTTTTGGCTAGCTAGCATTATGCAGAGCCAAATGCATCCAAGCACTGCAAACCTGCTAGTGACACGTAAAATCTGTATCTGCTGTTGTTTTCTGCTTCTTCTTCTTCTTCTTCTTCTTCTTCTTCTTCTTCTTCTTCTTCTTCTTCTTCTTCTTCTTCTTCGTATTCTTCTTCTTTGTCTTCTTCCACAGGTGGTGGCAGATGCCCGAAATCTGCATCATGCCCTCCATTCCTCTTCTTGCCAGCTTCCAGCAGCTGACAGAGCTCAGCGAGAGCTCTCACATCCTCCAGGACCTCTCCAGGCAGCAGAACAGGGGGCCCATTGAGAACCAGTACAGCCACCTGAAGGACATCCTGGAGACCTGGAGGCTTCGTACACCCAACGAGTGGGAGCGGGTGTCCACCTGGAGCGACATCATGCTGTGGCGCAACGTGATCTACAACATTGTGATCAACGCCTTCCAGAGCGTGAAGGACGTAGCGCCGCACCTGCATCAGCTGGGATACAGGGATAGGGCTTGGAGTGTGAACAGGTTACTCACCTTACACATCTCCACAGTGTAGACACATGTTGTAACTGTCCCCAAACGTTTCTGAGTCTAGATCTCCAGTGTGGGGATCATGTTTGTGAATTAATCCAGACGTTTTGGGATTGCCAAGAGCAACTTATGCACACACAGACAGCCCTAAGTTGCATTGAGGGCAGAGCTGCTCAATGCACGGTGTTAAAGCAGCATCTGGCCATGAGGCACAAGCCAAGTGGAGTAGTAATGCCTAGCCCTTGTGGCTGCAGTCGTTCTGTGTTGGGTCTAAACCCTAACCCCTAAACTCTGAACATAGCATTCTTGTGCAGGCTGGGAGCAGTTGCTAGGAAGCATGGCAGTTACGCCAGCTGTGTGAGGATGACCAACACCTTGTATGGCTTCAATGCCATGGAGGTGCAGGAAGCCTTTGTCAAAATCAGGGAACAGGTGAGTCGCTCATCCTAGTGGGCTTCTACAAATTGTTGAGCCTTTCTGGTGTTGCCTGGCAGTGGGCTCTTACAGTACTTTGAGCTTTTCTGGGATTGTCCGGCAGGAAGCATCACCTGACAGCTGCGTTCATCAAATCCCTACTGCATTGCTGTGCTGTGCTTGCGCTGTTCATTGTCCATGTTCGTGCATTATAACATGCAGGGCTATAGCCTACAACTCTTGATAGACAAAAGTGTAAAAGCCAAAATCTGCTCTGTGTAAGGCACACAGCACTCACTTACCATGTATTGCATTGTAGGCACGAGCACACTTGCACGCGCCTGGAGAGCTGACCCTAGGGCTGCATTTGGTCAATTCGACAAACCTAGACTACTTCCAGCCTCAGCACCAGGCAGAGCTCTTCCGCCTGAAGGGCCAGTTCATGCAAGCCCTAGGGGAACGCGACCAGGCCAACAGCAACTACAGCACGGCCCTCACAATCTGGGACCAGCTGCCTGATGGCTGGCTCTCCTGGGGATCCCATTGTGATGAGATGTATGAGAGCAGCGGCAACCACGCCTGGCTGGAATATGCTGTGTCGTGCTACCTGCAAGCTGTGAAGCATGGTAGCTGTGCTGGGCGAACCATGCTGCCTAGGGTGCTGCACCTGCTGAGCTTTGAGAACGACACCGGCGCTGTTGGCAGGGCGCTGGACCGCAAGCTGAACGAGGTATGGGTCAGGGTCAGGGCTTACTCAGGGTTGACCCTTGCAACATGGTGCAGAGATGCACTGCAGTCGCCGCTGTTGTTTTCTGTGCAGCTGTTTTGTGTTGCCTTTCACCACTTAGATTCCCTGCCTGATAGAGTAAAACAGACGTTATGCTGAGATGATGTTGGCTGAGTTGCACTGATGCAAAGCTGAGGTTCAAACAACTCAAAGGTGTCTCAAAAGGCCTCATCTCAGTTGAACAGCTCCACTCAACAGTTTTAAGCATTCACAATCAGCAACTTCAGGTGTATGCATGCCATCACGGTGTGGGCAAGCTCAGAGGACATGCATTAGCCTTGGAACCCTGCCCTGGAAAGCTGCACTCCTAAGATATGAATGATCATGCACATTGCAGGTGCCCCTGTGGGTATGGTTGGTCTGGAGCCCCCAGTTGCTCATGAGCCTTCAGAGGGGCGAGGGCCCGCACGCACGGGCCCTGCTGACTCAGATAGCTCAAGCCTTCCCCCAGGCCATCTACTACTCCTTACGCACCATGGTGCTGTGCCTCAGAGAGTTTGCCTTCAAAGTGGTTCAGGTATCAGCACCACTCAATACTCCTCTCTAACGCCTTCATCAAAACTGACTGATGGTGCTGCATTATGATGAGCTAGGCAGCTTTGCACATCTTCTGTCTGCTGGTTGATGCAGCAAGTAGTGTTGTTGAGCATTGTGGTATGCGCGCCGCGTGTATCAGTATGTGTCCTTGCTCGTGTGTGGTACTGCCTGTTCCATAGTGTATGAATGTGGACCTTGGGCAGGACACAGACAGCAAAGCGCCTGCTCTGATATAACGCAAGCTCGGCCTCTGCCAACATGGTCTGTTGAACATAGTGTTGTGGTTTCCCACATTATATATGTAATATATGCAACATATAATATTAAAAAAACATAAATGTATAATATAAATATATGTATACATTACAAAACATATTATATTTAGTAGATATGTACAGCATAACATAGAAAATATACACATTGTCACGTGCTCACACTGCAATGCCATTCTGTGTGCACAGGAGAAGAGGGCAGCTGCGGCCAAAGCCCAGCAGCTGCAACAGCCCCAGGGTGGGTCAGGGTCCACCCCTGCCTCGGGCGCTGCCTCCCCTAGCCCCATGGAGACCACCCCCTCTGGAGGGGTGGACAGAGCCAGCAGTGATGCTGTTGCAGTGGCAGCAGCTGCTATGGCACGCACCAAGTCACAGGGTAAGGCAGATGAAATCATCGCTGTTGTTTCGGCGAATGCAATCATCATTGTTTTTGCATCAGTTGCAGTTGATGTGGTGACACTCTTGAAGAGTTTGTGTCAACTCTTCATCAAGCAAGGCAGCTTTCTCAGCATCACAAATGATGAGCCGGTCAGCACCCATGCGCAGCAGCCCAAGTATCTATTATACATACCTCTCGTGCCAAACCGATGAAGTCTTGTGTTGCCAATGTTGCGGCGTGCATAGCATCTGACGCTCACACTGCCAGCCACTCCTGTGTCCATGCTTGATCAGGCAGAGTCTTAATCCATGCTGTGTGTTGCATTGAAGCAGGTACAGAGAATACTCTGGGTCCAAGTACCAGCAAGGGGGCTGAGCCTGCTGCCAACAAGGCAGAGACTGTGACCGGCAGCAGTGCCACTCAGCAGCGCATTGAGAAGCCCCAGGAGGTCATCTCCTTTGAAGCTGCAAAAGAGGTAGGCACACTCTGCCTTCTGATGCTGTCTCTCTGCCTTTTGGTCCTGTCCCTCTGCCTTTCGATCCTGTCCTTCTGCCTTTTGGTCCTGCTCTTTTGCCTTTCGATCCTGTCTTTCTGCCTTTTGGTCCTCTTCGCTTGCCTTGTATTTGCCTATTGGGATTATTCCTGTTGAGGCTGATGGAAGAGTATGCACAGTGCAAGTCTTGTCTTGCAGTCTGCCTTGTGAACCCCCTTTGGCTCATTTCTTTGCAGTTGATGGAGTTCCTGAGGAGCAAACACCCAACCATGGCCCAAGTGCTGGAAGTGGTCTTGGGGGACATAGGTACCATCATACACCTATCTCTTTTCTTAACTGCTTGTGTATGCATGCGTGTGTGTGTATGTGTGTGTGTGTGTGTGTGTGTGCTGCTTTGCAGCATTGCATAAGCTCGTCTGTGCATGGCTCAGGGACGCTGCAGAACACAGCGAGCTTACAGTGATGTCAACACGAGAAAACCCATCTGTTGAGGTGCAGCCATTTGCATCAGACGCCAGTTTGCAACATCCACTCAGGCTTGTTTGCAATCAACATGAAAGGTGGTGTTCCATTTCATGCCTAGTGATGATCCTTGATGTTCCTGACACTGCAGGGTCCAGGTTTGTGCCAAAGCCTGAGGAACGGCTGCTAGCTGTGGTGCACGCCCTGCTGCTCAGGTGCTACAAGCTGCCATTCAGCAACGCAGCAGACGTGCCCACATCACTCAAGCGCGAGCTGCACGGCGTCTGCAAGGCGTGTTTCTCCAGCGACACCGTCAACCGTCACAGCCGCAGCAGCAAAGCAGCGGTGGCCACCATTGCGGACTACAAGGACCGGTTCATCCATGATCTGAACCCGGAGGCCCCGGGCTTCCCCTCTACCCTGGGGGACCTTGCTACTAAACTGAAGGTGAGGTTGGCCTATTTGTTGCCACAATCTTGTGCCTAAGCTGCCTTGCTACCAAACTGAAGGTGAGCTAGCCCTCTCTGTTGCCAGAATCTTGTGCCTGTCCTGCCCAGCAGCTGAGTGTCACTTGCTGCGTACCGCTGCTGTGTTGCCGATTGAGAACAATACCTTCACTTGACATATACATGACCAATGATATGTGTCAACCATCTGCAGCGAGATTTTGCTGTCTTCCTGCTGTTGTTGTGGTCTCCCACAAACCGAGAACGCCAAACAAATCACCAAACAAAATTGTTTGGGATAATCTTCTCCTTGTGAAGGACACCCATTGAATTTCTTGCTTTGGACCAGTAGCCACGAAGACTGCTCACCTGTCATGTCACCAGTAGGTGAAATTTGCTACCGCATCCAGCTTCATTCCTTGCAGCCATGACTCCTGACTGGTGCTGCAGGCTTGGAAGGATCTGCTGCAGAACACAGTGGAGGACAGCATGCCTGCAGCCCTCTCACTGGAGCATGAATCCCCTGTGCTGCATGTAAGCAGCTGCTCATTCCACTGCCGGTCATTGCACTGCTTCTCTGCCGCCATCTGCTGGTCATTTCTTTGCCACTCAACTATTTCAGTCGGATCACTGCTTCTCTGCTACCATCTGCTGGTCATGTCTTTGCCACTCATACATTTTCAGTCAGATCACTGCTTCTCTGCCAACATCTGCATGTAAGCAGCTGCTCACTCCACTGCCGGTCATTGCTCTGCTTCTCTGTCAGCAACCTTTGCTGGTCATTCTTTGCTGCTCAATTCACTGCCAGGCAAATCACTGCTTCTCGGCCAGCATCTGCTGTCGCACTGCTTCTCTGCTGACATGCAGCAGACATTGCTGGTCCTGCCATTGCATTTTTGCCTACATTCGGCAGATAAGGTCACTTCTCACAACAAAAAAGCCCTCATCACAGCATTGATCAGCAGCGTGCTTTGTCTGATACTGTTTCATGCTGTCTATATGCCTGGCGCGAGTTAGGTCTCCTGCATGCACAGCCCTTCTAGCTGGGTCAGCTGCCCAATGCACAGCATGCGTGCTGCATCAGCAATACCACCTGCATTATTGCAAGTGGGAATTCGAGCTGGTGCTGAGATACTGGCTGTGG
>JAABUK010007160.1_pt1 | contig 16230 bp, 20 predicted proteins | sample 5559141 | NCBI WGS metagenome assembly JAABUK01 (sample SAMN10711869, study PRJNA513367) | rock metagenome | isolation source: Antarctica rocks | place: Antarctica: Victoria Land, Pudding Butte nord | collected 2016-01-03
AATAGCGCAGGCGAAATTCTGGCGATCTTCGTTTGACTGAAGTCGGGCCAACTGGAAGCAGCCACTGCTTTCACCGGGGACCTCCGTCTCCCCTTGACAAATACTTATCATGGATGTCGCTGATCAGGAAGAGCGCCTGCGGCAACAGCGCATTCAGTTTCTGGGACCACGCAGCGAGACGCTCAGCAATCTGCAATTGGAACTGCTGACCGAACAAGAGTCATCCACCACGCGCGACGAAGTGGAAGCCGAAGCCAAGCGTGGGCCGCTCCCTCCAAAGAAAGAACGAAAGCCACATCCTGGACGCAGGCCGCTACCCGCCGATCTGCCTCGCGAAGAAGAAGTGATTCACTGCCGCGAGGCGAACTGCAAAAGCTGCGGCGAGCAAACCGCTGTCATCGGCTACGACGAAAGCGAACTATTGGATCGTGAACCAGCGCGTTGGTTCGTGCGTGTGGTCAAGCGCGAGAAACGTGCGTGTGCAAAATGTTCCACTGTGTCCATGCCTGAGCTTGCGCCGCGCATCATCGAAAAGGGGTTGGCGAGTGACCGCGTGGTAATCGACACGGTGATCGCGAAGTACTGCGATCACCTTCCGCTGTATCGTCAGGAAGCGATGCTGGAACGCGAAGCGGGCGTGGAGATCAGCCGCGCAACGCTGGACGGTTGGGTGATGCGTGTCGGCGAGTTGCTTGCGCCCATGATCGAGGCGATGCGCAGTAATCTGCTTCGCGCCCCCTATTTACAGGCCGATGAGACTACGGTGCCGGTGCAACTCAACGACAAGAGTGGTTCCAATCATCAGGCTTACTTGTGGCAATACGGCAAGCCCGGTGGCGAAACGGTTTTCGAGTTTCAACTGGGTAGGGGTCGCGAGGGGCCGACGAAGTTTCTTGGCCAGTGGCAAGGCATTCTGCAAACCGATGGCTATCAAGCCTACGACAACATCGGCGGCGACAAGTTGGTGCGCGTGGGCTGTTGGGCGCATGCGCGGCGTAAGTTTGTGGATGCGGTGAAAGTGAATCCGAAAGACGCGGAGGCCATCGCTATGGTCACGCGTATGGATGCGTTGTTCCTGGTGGACCGTCACGCTCGCGAGCAACAGTTTAGCGTCGAAGAACGCTTGGCGTTGCGGCATGAGCATGGTGCGTCGTGGGCGCAAGAGATTCACGATGAGTGCGTGAAGCTGCGTGCGTCCGCGTTGCCAAAAAGTGCGCTGGGCCAGGCGGTGAGCTACACGCTGAATCAATGGTCGCGCTTGCGGCGGTGTTTCGACTACGCTGATGTCGAGCTGTCCAACAATCTGGCAGAGAACTCCATGCGCCCGGTGGCGCTGGGCCGTAAGAACTGGCTGCATGTGGGCAGCGCGCAGTCCGGACCCAAGGTTGCCGCAATTTTATCTGTGGTCGAGTCATGCCGCAGATTGCGTATACCGGTGCGGGAGTATTTACTGGCGGTCTTACCCGGAATGGGTCGGCGCAAACTTTCCGAAGTTGCTGCTCTCACCCCTGCTCGCTGGGCTCAGGCCTGACCTGGGTTGCTCAGACGCTTACCGTTGAACATAACCTGAACTCCTCCCAGAGAGGTTGAGACGTTTCCATTTTTGTCTAACGAGAGATTGGCTGGCGCATTCGGCCCAAGGGCGGTCCCAGAAATAGTGACTATCTCGCCGGGAGAGATCGCGCCCCCCTGGAAGCTTGCCGCATTAAACACTCCACTGATTGTGGGGAAAGGTGCTGAAACTGCCAGACTTACTGGTATATTGATGCTGCCTGTGGCGCCCCCAGTACCAGAAACCGTTACTGTGCCGCCGTAGATCCCCGCTGGGAGACCTCCAGGGTTGGCCATAACGCTGAGCGCAACCGGCGTAAGACCAGAGGGGGGAGAAACCGAGAGCCAGCCCGTGTTTGGAGAAACTGACACGCTAAAGCCGAGTGAAGCTAAGCTACCGGAAATCTGAACAAACTTTGTAACTGGCTGTGATCCGGCGGCAAGACTGAATAAGAGGGGAGCTGTAGGAACAGAAATGCTTCCCGAAGTCAATTTAAGAATAAAAACATCTCCGCCACCTTTGGCGCTGGTTGCTGAAGTACTCGGAAAGTCGTTGGAGATCGTATTCCCAGCGAGGTAAATGCTACCCGACGGCGTTACTGCCATCGAGTTTACGTTGTCACTTTGAATGCCGCCTATGAACGTGGCAAAGACAGGGGCGGTTCCCTCTGGATTTAGCTCGAAAAGGAATCCATCGGACATGCCACCGCCGTAGTTTGGCTGGGTTGCGCTCCCGTTAGTAATGGCTAGGCTCGACGAAGCAGATCCGGCGACATAACAATTTCCTAATGAATCTGCCGCTATCGCATGAGTTTGTGCGCTCCCTATTACCGACGTGTACAACACTGTCCCTGAGGCTGCAAGTTTTGTGACAAAGGAACCCGTTGTCCCGTTTTGGTAGGAACCCGGTGTAGGTTGGGTGCCATTCTGGCTCTGTCCGGTGATATACGCCTGCCCAAGCGCATCAACGGTCATCGCGGAAGGAATCCCCAATCCTATTGACGTCGAATATATTGTAGAACCGGCGGGGCTGAGTTTCGTAACTTTGTTTCTGTTCGTTGTTAGCGAAAAATCCGTTGTCGCAAGATATAAGAAACCTCCGGGATCAATCCCAATTGCAGGGAAGATTTGTAGGAACCCGCTGGGGAGTATTTGTGTTACAGAACTACCCGCCACGTTAACTTTGACGACCACAGCGCCGGCCGTTACACCTTTTGGTGAAAAAACATTCACTGCGGCAAATATGTCGCCTATGGCATCAACGACTGCGTTTACGCTGGTGACCTGAGAGCCACCGCCAAGATTCAGAGAACACTGTCCAAGAAGGGTGGAGTACACTACAGCGCCGCTCGGAGAAAACTTCACTGAGAAACCATCTGTCCCCAAGACACTAAACGCACCGCAGGTAATTGAGCGGACGGCTGCGCCGGCCGTGGATGGATAATTTGATGAGGATGTGGTCCCCACCACGTAAAGATTTCCGGTCATATCGATAGCCCCGCTCGTGGCGCTTATCGGACCTGATCCTCCGAAATAATTAGAATAGAGTAATGCACCGTTCGGGTCGAATTTGGTGATGAAGACACTCGAATGCGCAACTGCGCCCATTGTCACCGGGAAACCTAATTGGGACGTTCCAACAACATAAGCGTTGCCCCACTGATCAACGCTCGTGTACGCAGCGGTATCACCACTGCTACCTCCAAAAACTACAGAAAAACTTACCACGGGATCAATAATTAATGTCTTTGATCGGTCGAAGGACCCAAGCCTAAACCCAATCGCTCCGTCAGATGCCCTTGAAAATGAGCACGCTACTGGAAGATGTTTCGCACCATCTAGTTGATACGCTAGAGGTTTTAAGAGGCGTATCTCCGGGACCAAATTGCCGACAGTCAGCGAACCATCCCTGTTGATCAATGAAGAGGCAGGCAGAGTGAACTTAATCCGACCCGGATCTGCGCCGGGGTAAATCAAGTAATCATATTCAAGGTCGCCGTTTGTGGAATGGTACAAAAGGTCAATTCCTGGATACAGATCTTGGTACCGAAGTCGAGCGAAGTGTGGCACAGCCGCTTGCCATTTGGATTGGTCCGCGGAAAAGTAATAATTTGAAACCCCACTATATTTTCAACCGCCTCTACTATCGCGTGCTTGTTTACACCCACAAAATTGACCGCCTTGGCGACAGCATCAAATCCGAAACCGTCATTTGTAAGGAAGACATTGTGACCTCCTCGTACGAGAAAGCGAACCTCCTTGGGCATCTGGCCAACATTGGGCTCGAAATAAACTTGCTTCTGGCTTCTTGAGGGAGCGCCAGCGGTGAGCACCATAGCAAAAGCAAATACCCCCGTTAAAAATCTAAACTGCATGAATCCTCCATGTCGGGAGTTCCCAAACAAGTAACGCTCCCCATTGCTGGCTGAATATCCGTCTAAGTATCCTCCTGATCATCCAACATTCTTTACGTCCTTCCCCGATTCCATGTCTCTCTCGGCCATTCCTGGCCAACGTTTATACGGTGGCTCAGGACGCCCGTGATGCACGCCTACAGGCCGAGGCCGCATGCAAAAGCGAGCGACGAGGGACGATTCTGTCAAACCAGCTCAGCTTCAGTCCAACGCGGCAGTTCCGATAATCCGACGTTATGGAAAATCTCGCTGGAGACCGGTTCCGTCTCGGTGCTTCCCCTCCCTGCCCTTTCTTGTTGACCCATTCGAGAACGAAGCAATGTATATTAATATCTGGCTATAGTCCTATAGCCTTGTAGCCATAGAGGAGCGCGAACGCCAATGCAGGTCTTAGCCATCATTGGGCAGAAGGGCGGGAACGGAAAGACGACCACGGCTTTAGGTTTGGCCGTTGCCGCTTCCCTTGCCGCGCGTGACGTCGCGGTAATTGACCTTGACCCCCAAACAACCGCCGCCAATTGGAGCGACCGCAGAGGCAAGGAAAGACCCGCTATCGTTTCTTGTCAGGTTTCCCGGCTGGCTCAAGTTTTAGAAGCCGCCGCAAAGGGTGGCGCGGATCTCGCCATCATTGACACCCCCGGCAAAAGTACGGATGCACTCATAGCGGCGGCAAAGGCCGCTGATTTCGTCCTGATGCCTCTTCAGCCGCAGCTATACGACATTGAAACCCTCGGCAGCTTGAAAGATGTTCTTACGCTTGCGGGGAACCCGCCAGCCGCCGTGCTGGTTAATCGCGCGCCCATACAAGGTAAGAGACACATAGAAACGCAGGAAGCGGCCACCGCGCAGGGTTTTACTGTTTGCCCGATTGTGATTTTTGCCCGAGCCGCGCACGGTGATGCCGGAAACATCGGGCAAGCCGCCGCCGAGTATGATCCGACCGGTAAGGCGGCACAGGAAATGAAAGACCTATACGCATATATTGCTATAGCCCTAAAGAAAGGAAAACATGAGGAAAAGCGCATTAGCCGCAGGGCTTAAAGCCGCAGCGGGGCAGGGAACAGCAGCAACGGCCACGATGCCCGCTAAGAAATCGAAAGGGCAAGTCGGAACAGTGCTTATCGGCGGGCATTTTGCCCCGGAAGTACGCCGCACTCTTTTGCTCGTTCAGGCGGAGCCGGATAACACCGGCAAGAATCTAAAGCAGCTTTTAGGCGAGGCTATCAATGATCTATGCGCCAAGTACGGCAAGCCGCAGCCTTACAGCGGTGAAGACTAGTGCTATATCCAGATAATGCTATAGGGCTATATTGATGGTATTCGACAAGCGCAACGGAGGGATGGAGAGCGCGGCGGATGCCCTCGCCCGCTTAGGAACGGCGATTGAAAAACGGGCGAAGGAAAGGCCTCGTGCTGCCCTTGTCGATAGTGAGCTAATCCGCCCGGAGGACATTGCCTATACGCACTCGCTCTTTATGCAGTGCTTTTTACCACTTCGTCATAACGCTAAGAATCGGCAAGTTTGGCAGACCGATTCCGGCAACGCGAGTTTGTTGGTTCGTGGCGGTATTCTTATCAAACCTAATAGCCCCCATAAATTCAAGCAGTGCGACGTACCAGCAGGGCCGAAGGCCCGTATCATTGCTACCTACGTCGATGACTACGCATGGAGAAATCGCACCCCTGAAATTGATCTTGGCGAGAACATGCATAAGGCTATGAAGCAAATGGGCGTGAAGATCGGCGGGAGAAACCAAACTGAACTTGTGAAGGAAGTTGAAAACTTCGCAGCCGCAGAGCTTAACTTTGGCTATTGGGTGCTGGATGGCACGAGCGCCCACCAGAAGAGTACGAAGGTGTCTGAAGACATTTCGTTTTGGATTGAGAAGAACCCGAACCAGGCCACCTTATGGCAACCGACGATGACGCTTTCCAGTAGGTACTATGCCTCAGTGGAAGCCAGCGAGCATATAGCGCCGGTCTACTGGCCCGCTGTTGTTGGCTTGCAGCACAACCCCCGCGCAATGGATATTCACCGCTTTTTGACATATCGGCTTAGGGCAGGTTTGAAACGGCCAGTTCTTCTACATGCTGGAATCCTTCATGGGATGTTTGGGCGCGATATCAAACAGCATCGCCACTTCTGGCCGGAGTTTTTGAGAGCTTTGAAAGAGGCCCACAAATGGTATCCAACGGCTCGGGTGGAACCCCTGAAAGATGGCAGCGGGTTAAAGCTTTTCGATTCACCCGCGCTTATTCCGTATCGCAAGGTTGAAAGGATCGGGTAAAGCACGTCCTGTTATGCAAAAGCCTGTGGATAATGGCTTAGATGTTTGATACTTCCCGCAGAATGGGCTCCAGCTTTTTCAATGGCTTAGGCGTACTGGAGTTTGATACTTCCCGCAGAAACTTTGATACTTCCCGCAGAACTATAGCGTAAGTTATTGATGGGTAAAGACTTTTTTCACCCGCTTATAGTTCTTCTTATAGAAGAAAAACCTTATAGGCACTGTGAATGCTGTGGGAACCAGCTAGCCAGCAAAAGAGCTAAGGGCACTGCCCTCGCGCGCTACAAGGACTTTGCCCTTCGGGTTTTGGCTCCCCCACATTTTGCACACTGCGCAAAATGCGGTACCCCCAAAAAGCTCCGCTCAAATCCTTTCCACTTGCTACCCCGGACTTCGCCAGTCAGGCAGGGTTGCATCTTTCGATGCAAACCAAAACTACTCACTTCAAAACCAAAGGCAAAAGCAAAACCTTCCAGTGAACAAAGACTAAAACTTCCCATTTCGTAAAAGCATGTCGCGAAAAGGTACAAACCCTTTGCTACTCCGGATCTGAAGGCGAGTCTCCAAATAAGGAAAACTGGTTAGCTGCGATTCGTTCCCGCTCTGCTTCTTCCTCCGCCTTCAGCTTTAACCGCGCTATCGTCACTTCCTCGTTCACCTTCTCTCTTAGTGTTGCTAATCCCGTTTCTGCTGCCTCCCTTTCATTTCTCACCAGCCCTAGACGGATCCCTTCGTCCACCACCTTCCGTTGGTCTCCCGTTACCGTGATCGTCGCCACACGCCACTCCGGAGCAGATCGACCACCATGCCCATACCGGGTAAGAAAAGCTGCGTAACTAACAGGAACCGTTTAAACTTTCAGCAGGAGGCAGCCTGCCATGAACATTGAAATCCATAAGCCGGAACTCGAAGCTCTCATCCTTCAGCAAATGCAAAACGGCGCTTTTCGGAGCATCGAGGATGTTCTCCTCCATGCCCTTACCCTGGCTTCCGTTTCTGCCCCCAGCAACGACCACCCTCCTCGAGATCTCTCGCGCCCACTTCCCAATCCCGGCCGGAAAAGCTTGGCCCAGCTCTTTGCCGAGTCTCCCTTCAAAGGCCTTGAACTTGAGTTCCCCCGTGACAAAAATCCTTTGCGTCCTGTTGACTTTTGAACGGATTTCTTCTCGACACCAATGTTCCTTCGGAGATGACTCGACCTCGGCCTTCTCCCCTTGTCGAACGCTGGCTGGACGATGTGGATGATGCCCAGCTTTTTTTGAGCGTTATTTCTTTGGCGGAAATCCTCAGAGGCATCTCTCGGCTTCCCGAAAGCAACCGCCGCAGTCAACTCCAGCTTTGGCTCGACGAAACGCTGCGGCCCTGGTTCAAGGACCGTATCTTGCCGGTCTCCCAACCGATCGCTGAACGCTTAGGTCGTTTGGCCGGTGAGCGGGACTCGAAAGGATTCAGCTTACCCGTTGCTGATGGTCTCATTGCTGCTACCGCTCTTGAACACGGCCTTACTTTGGTCACACGCAATGTGAAAGACTTTGATGGCTTGGGCATTCCTCTCCTCAATCCGTGGCAACCAGAACGTCAGTAAAGACTTAAGAGAACTCAGGGATGCTCTCCTAGTATCCGGTTTGGATTTTTCTATGGCATTCTAAAGAGCAGGGCCATGACTATCATCAAAATTCCTGACGAGCTGGCGGGTGAAATCGATCGCCTGGCGGGTCCTAAAAAACGATCCGCTTATGCCATTCAGATTCTTTGGACCGACATTCAACGGTCTCGGCAGCGCGAAGCTCTTCAGTCGACCCGGGGAGCTTGGAAGCAGGAAAATCACCCCGAATTGGCTCAGGGCGGCGCTGCTTATGTCGAGCAAATCCGATCCGAACCGGACGAACGGTTTAAGGACGCGATGCGTCACCGGAACCAATAATTGGCGACACTACTTCTTGATACTTCCATCATTCTCGATCACTTAAATGACCGGAATCACCGTACTCATTTCCTCGATCAACTTCTGACTCAAGGACACCTTTTAGGCTGCTGTCCAATCAATATTACGGAAGTTTACGCCGGCCTCCGGCCGGGCGAAGAAGCGAAGACAAAGCTTTTTTTTAGCTCACTTCGTTTCTTCCCCGTTACGCCCGAGATCGCCAGCCAAGCCGGTTTGCTGCGCCGGGATTGGCGGCAGAAAGGCCATACTCTTTCCGTTACTGATGTCACCATCGCTGCCGTTGCTCTGGCCCATCAGCTTCCCTTGCTCACCGATAACGGCAAGCATTTTCCGATGCCCGAGCTCCTCCGCTTTCCCCTACCAGATACCCAAACCTCCGAGAGGGTGGACTGTCACTGAATTTTCAGTGTTTTTATATAAGCGGGGTGCTTTTTGCCCCGAAACCTCCCCCACCCGGACTGCCCATTAGCCCACGGAAGACCTCAGGCAAGCCGACCTGGACTCCAGGCCATGCACTTCCAATTCGGCTCGGGGTTTCTTGTTTCTTCACTCAGGCAGGAGCAACAGGTGCTTTCAGGAGCATCATGATCCGCTCGAAAAGAGCGTCCCACTCCTTTTCCAGCTTGGAGTTTTGCGGATGATTTCCCTCGGCGGCAATGAAGCCAGCTAGCTCCTCCAATTCGTCCGCGGTGTACAGAAAATCCGCCAAGTGATTTTCATATTTAGGCACCGGCTGCAACCGATCGGTCAACTCCTTAGGGGCAAAACTCTCATTCCGGATCAGCTCACATTCGCGCCCGGTGAGAACTAAAGAGAGCTTTCCAACGTCCTCCGGAGGAGCCACATCGACCAGCTCCGAGGGTAGGGAAGGAGCACCAGATTTCTTAGGCCGGGCGCGAAACCGTTTGCGCAATTTCGCATTCACGTCCTCGAGGGAGAACAGTTCCGGATCAAAGGGACCGCGCCAATCGAGCATGTCCTGGTGCTCTTCGTTTTCCGGATCGGCCAGGATTTCGAGGTAGCGCTCATAGCCGGAGAGGCTCCCCACATCCTCAGGCGGGCACCTTCTTTCTCCGGCACTGCAGCGCGGGTAAGCAGTTTCGGGATCGGCCAGGACAATGCCTTCGACCATGAGGTCGTGCTGCCAGAAATCCCCAAAATCGTATACGTAACTAAACCGGGTGCCGGGTGTCCGGGCCACAATTCCCTTCAACCGGATCTCTCGTTCGTCGAAGAATTCGCGCTCTGGATCTTCTTCGAATTCGGGGTTCCCGTAGGTACGGCTGCCCGCGGTGAACTCATGGAGGTGATAGTTTTCCCACCCCATGACAATCTGCAGCAGGTCGTGAAACTGGGCCAGGGTCATGGTTTCTAAGACCTCGATACGCCGCCAGATCGCGAGCGAACTTTCTCTGAGCGTGACCTTGATCTGGTAGACCAGGGGCGAGTCCGGTAGGCGTTTCGAGCGCCTAGAAGGAGCGGAAGGAGGCATCGTTTTCTTTTGAAATGAATGGTTAGGTCGGCCTATTGGCTGTCTTTTGCAGTTCCGTTTTCGTCTCCGGCCGCAGGTTTTGCGGCTGGGGCTGTGGGCGGTTTGGGTCGTCGATTTTGTCTTTGCAGACGGGCGGCGCGGTCAAAAGTTTGGCGGGCTTCGTTGAGGAGAGCGGTAGCCTGGGTGCGTTCCGCGGTGGCTTCCTCAAGCATGCGGAGGTGGTCGTCGTGGGTGTAGGACCAATACTTCTGGCCGATCCAAACGGTAGTGAAGGCGAGAGTAAGAGCCGCCACGGCGAGCGAAATCCAGTAGGCGGATTGAGCGTACTGAGCGCGTTTTTGAGAACGTTCTTCGAGGGCGGCATGGGTCCAGGAACGCTGGCGAATGCGGAGCTCGGTGTCATGCAATTCGACCTGGCACTGCAGAGAATCGCGTTCGGATTGGAGGCGGGCGAGTTGTTGCTTGTGGTGGTCGAGGTCGAGCCAAAGCGTAGCGAGCTGAGAACCGCGGGCGGCGGCTGACTGTTGGAGTTCCTCGTTTTCCTGCTGGAGGTCGGCGATGCGGGTGTCACGTTCGAGCAGGGCAATGGGGTCGCCTGTTGGGGGCGAGAAACGCTGGAGGTCGAGTAATTCGCGGGCAAGTTCATCGGGGGACATGAGAAGTAAGGGAAAGACTCAGCGGCGAAGGGTTGAAGAGTGGTTATAACAGAGAGGGGTTGACGAGCGCAAGAGAAAAGGGATAGAGTCAAAGGCGAGAGCAGGATACGGGTTTGTGCGTACACTTCCATCGCTTCGCTCCGGTCGTTTTCGCCCAGAACCCCGCGCTGCGCGCGTCCTGCCAGGGGGGCGGCTGCCCTCCCCGGACCCCCCTCGCTGCTTCGGCGTGCTTCGCCTCCCGCAGCGAAGCGTCCTTACGGACGCTAAGAAGCGGCTAGGGCCGCCTTCCGCCACTGGGGTGGCGGCAAGTGCCTCGGGTGCGGTGGGAAGTGCATCGGGTGTGCGGTGGGAAGCGCTAGGGCGCTTCCTGTGTGTTGCTCGCCACCGAGGCCCTTACAATCTGCGCTGGGCCGCGCAGCTTGCCTATCCTTGCCTGGACGGCAAGGGTGGACCGCTCGCCTGGAGGCGGCGGAAAAGTGAAACATCTTGCCTACAAGTTGAAACTCGGTCCAGAAGGAAAACGACGGTTAGCCGTGTTTCAGGAAGTTTCAGATTGTTGCCAAGAAGTTTCGGTCTCGGCACCCGCGAACCCGGTGTACGACTTTTGGTGCGGAATCCGGTGCGAAATCCGATGCAGAATCTGATGCTGAATCCGCATCAGAGTTGAAGCGAAATATGAGGCAGAGTTGCCTCAAAAGTTGAGGCAATTTCAGGAACAGAAAAAAGGAAGGAAATGGATCGGAAAGGCCGGGTTCATCTGCGGGTGACTGAGAAGGAGAAGGCGGAGTTCACGGCCAAGGCAGTGGCTGCCGGCGTCGCGCTGTCCGAGTACCTCCGGAAAGCCGCGCTGCAGATTGGGGTGGTCCATCGGTACGACCAGGCGGCAGTCCATCAGTTCCGGAAGATTGGGGTGAACCTGAATCAGATTGCCCATCACCTGAACACCGGCAATGCTCCTGAGGGGGAGGCGCTCGTGGCGCTCCGGCGGTGCCTGGTGAAACTCGAGAAAGAACTCGACACGCGGCCTGGTTCCCGGCCGGCACCGGAAGCGGCGGAGCCCGCTGCAGTCGTATGAGTTCGTTTTGCAAAATCACGATTGGGAAAACACCGGGAGCAACCCGAGCGAATGCAATGTACATCACCCGGTCGGGCGCTTGTGAAGTTTGGGAAACGCACAATGTTCCGGACGAGGAGCATCTGGGGATTACGCGCGAGGATCAGCGCGGGAGCATTGCCGATTATTTGTGTGATTACGCCGAGCAGGGCAGGGGAGAGCGTCGGGATTACCGGGCGGTGCTGAGCTTCGATCGCGAGGTGGAACCCGACCGGGCTATGGAGATGGCGCAGGAGTGGATCGAGGCTACGCGGTTCCGGGACAACCCAGCGCTTTACGCCTGCCACACCAATACAGACAACCTGCATATTCATGTGCTGGTCACAGCACGCGACACGGATGGACGGAAGCTCGACCTCTCGGACCGGGAATATAAAAGCTTCGATAAGACGTGGGCCAAGATTTATGACCGCGAGATCGAGCGCGGCCTGGACGACAACCACAGCCGGAAATGCGAAGAGACCCAAAGCTGGAAGCAGGACTATGCCGCGCACCGCGAAGACGGGCGGGAGCGGGAAGAAATTCTAGCGGAGCTGGGTAATATTCCGCGCGACCGTCCGACAATTTCGGAGTACTACCAGGAGAAGCGCAGCCATGACGAACAAAGCCTTGCAGACAGCCTTGGACACGAGCATGGGCTACTGCGCGGAGTACAGGAAGAGTATCGAGAATCTGGACCGGAAGATCGCGAGCCAGGCAGAGAAGATCCGGGAACTCGAGACGGTAGTCGAGGAGCGGAATGGCCAGTTGACGAGGTTCGCGGAAGCCTACAAGACGCTGAAGCCCGGATTGCAGTTTTACGAGACGCAAGTGAAGAGAGCCGCGGATCAGCACTACCAGCTCAAGAAACAATACGAGACGGGGCTGGAAGAGCACAAGAAGACATTGTCGATGACGTTCAAGGAGCTGAGCGCGCGTTACGAAGCGACTGCGAAGCAGGAGATCGCCAAGGCTGTCAAGAGTGTGAAGGCGAACGAGCAGAGCGCGGAGGAAATCTGCAAGAACTTTGCGCGGAACTTGCTGAAGGATTTCGGGAGCGCGTTGCCCACGGAATCGAAGAACTCCGCGACGCCTTCCACTCCATCGGCGAAGCGCTGAAGAGCCTGCCGGATCTGAAGGAAATTGTGCAGGAATTCCGAGAATGGCGCGACGCGGCGTGGGAGCGCGTTACCGGGAAACACTACAACCAGGAACGGGAGGGTGCGAGTGGGGGCAGGGGAGGCTCCGGTCGAGGGGGCCGCGGAGGAAGTGATGAGCCGGATCGCGGCGGCGACTGGGAGCGGTAGGCGTTACGCTGAACGAGGAGCATGTAAAAATGGCGAGTCTCGATTGGTCTCAATGCCCAGCAGTGGAGAGCAATCCCAGGGAAGGTGAGCGGCGCGTGGGTGTTGAAAAAACTCGCATGAGCGAGAACTTCTAATGACCCATTGAAGGAACTCAGTTGTCGCTGTGGCAGTATCTTTCGGCTTAAGAAACTGAAATACTCTTCAAATGCTGAAATCCTCAAAGGCTTTCATGTTTTTGTTTCCAATGTCATTACTTTTTGCTGAGAATACTACTCATGGCCCGGTGGACGTAAGTCCCGCGCTTCAACATGATGTGTCTCCGCCCTTGGGTTCCATGTCCGCATCTTCGCCAGGGGCTCAAAGCCATCGAGAAAAGCCTTTAAGACTGATTCCTCAGAACCAACTGGTAAACAATGCGCCTGATGGCGCTTTGCAGCTATCAAGCGGCAACCCAATTGCCGTGGCTACAACAAACGGGCGGAATTTTGCGGGTGTTGGAAACGGCGATTACGGCTTTGCGCCTAACGCCGCCCCGCCCGACACCAACGGCGCTGTGGGAGCAACGCAATACGTTCACTGGGTGAATGAGAGCCTGGCTGTTTTCAATAAAGCAACTGGAGCGATCGCACCTGGCTTTCCGAAGGCAGGAAATACACTTTGGGCGGGCTTTGGTGGAGGTTGTGAAGTAAACAACGACGGCGATCCGATTGTGCAATACGATAAGGCAGCGGGCCGTTGGGTTCTGACGCAGTTCTCCGTGACCAGCCCGGCCACATACGGGTATCTGCAATGCGTGGCCGTTTCGACCACTTCTGACGCAACCGGTAGTTACAACCGGTACTCCTTCTCTTACGGTGGCTCCCAATTCAACGATTATCCGAAGCTGGCAGTCTGGCCGGACGCGTATTATGTCACTTACAACATTTTTAATAATGGGTCCACATTCGCGGGCGCCAAGGCGTGCGCCTTTGACCGGACCGCCATGCTAGCGGGAGCAGCAGCAACCCAGCAATGTTTCCAATTGAGCACCAGCTTTGGCGGGCTTCTGCCGTCCGACCTAGACGGAACAATTGCTCCACCTGCCGGTTCACCAAATTTCCTACTCAACTTTGGCTCAAACAGCCTAAATTTGTGGAAGTTTCATGTGGACTTCACGACAGCTGCTAATTCCACTTTCAGCGGGCCTACAAATATCCCAGTCGCCACTTTTAACGCCGCTTGCAGCGGAGGCGGAACCTGTATCCCACAGCCAGGAACCAGCCAAAAACTCGATTCCCTTGCCGACCGGCTCATGTATCGGCTCGCCTACCGGCATTTCGCAGATGGTCATGAGTCCCTGGTTGTGAACCATTCGGTTACTGTGTCGGGCAGCAAGCGCAGCTCTGTGACCGGTATTCGGTGGTACGAATTGCGAAATCCCGCCGGCACTCCCGCGGTGGTTCAACAAGGTACGTTCAGCCCTGACACCACAGATCGGTGGATGGGCAGCATCGCGATGGATAAAGTCGGAAATATGGCTGTCGGATACAGCGCATCGAGCGCAAGTGTTTATCCCTCTATCCGGTATACCGGCCGGCTTGCGACAGATTCACCAAATACATTGCAAACAGAAAATATTATCCTCAATGGTGGCGGTTCGCAAACAACGAACTTGAGCCGGTGGGGTGACTACAGCGCTATGACCATCGATCCAGTAGACGACTGCACGTTCTGGTATACGACCGAATACCAGAAAAGCAACGGCACTTTCAACTGGAGCACTCGTATAGCCAGCTTCAAGTTCCCTAGTTGCCAATAGAGCAGAGGGCGTTCAATTAAAGGCTAGACCCCGCTCAGGGAAAAATCCATGGCCATATGGCGTTTGAACCAGAGCTTCCATCGATCAAGCCTTTTTCGCGAATTTCCGCGACAGGTTTGGTCGCAAGCGGACTCTTTCGGTGGGAGAGGATTTCCTGAAGTGTGGGCTCCAGATCGCGCTCCACGCCCACATTCTCCGAAGCGCTTCACGCCAGGTGTTAGGTAAGGGCCAAAGAAGGACAAGTCTTCCTCACTGATGTGCCAGCCTTCCGTCCGGAGGTCCACAATGATCTTGCTCATATCAACGACATTCTGCAGGATCACGGCAGAAGCCAATAGATCGTTGTAACGTATGTACTTCTGCTGCTCGTCCGGATCGTTTTCTGCAACAACTTCGCCTCCAAAGCGCAGCCACTTGGAAAAGCCGTGATAGCTCTACTTTTTTGGTTATGGCGGTAACCTCCTTAACGAAGAACCTGATCGGACATCCATTCCATGATTCCGATATCAACCTTTTCTCCGCAGGAAGTTTTGGCGAGCGTCAGAAATCTCGTGATAATGATCCACCAGCCACTGATTAAGGATGTTCATTGCGTCCGCTAGTGTTCGGCCGGGGTCTGTCAGGGGGTAATCCACCTTCGGTGGCGTGGTTCGATAGTCATGGCGGTGCACAAGTCCGTGAATTTCGAAATCGCGCAAAGTCTCGTCAGTACCTTTTGCGAAAATCCCCCAACGGCCCTCATGGTTCTAATCGCTATGCCGATACGGATCGAGTGTGATAACGTCCTTGCGGTCCAGCTAAAAACCGAGAAGGGCTTCAGCGGAGTTCATAGAATCGCCCTTGCCTGCGTGCTAAGACTTTATATCGATGTCAAGTTTCCACCTGATCCCGAATCCGCCCATTGGGTAAACACGATTAACAAAGAAGTTGAGCAGCTGCGCACTCTCGGCGTTCCAATTCCTCCAAAAAACGATGACGAGGCGATGGTGGAGTATTTCCTAAGGCTCATTCATTTGCTTTCCGAACAAAGGACTGCTCTTTCAAAGCCCGAGGTCACCCGCCGGGGTTGATCCAAACTCAATAACCCGAAGGAGTGGCCCTAGAAACTTGCGTACCTTCTGGTAAGCGGATTCCAACTCGCGATAGACGAAGAAACCGGTACGAGCGCGCATCGCACCTCGTTCCTTGCCATGTTGCGGGATGCTCGCTTGAGGCGCTTCCGGGTTCTGCTAATTACGGATCTCGACCGGCTTACCCGCGAAGGTGCCGCGGCTGGCTTCGGATATCTGGCCGAGCTGGACCATTTCGGCGTCCGAGTGGTTAGTCTGGGGCAAGGATGGCTCGACTACGACCCGCTAATTGATGAAGATGCCGAGTTGAGAGAGATGCGCAGCATCCAGACGGCGGTCGCTCTCACCTGGGCGGCGTTGGAACGGCAGAAGATATCGCGCCGCACGAAAGCAGGCCTCGAACGCGCTCGCGGCGAGGGAAAGCGTTTGGGGAGAAAGCCGGTGAGCGCAACCTCCGAGCAGGTATGCCGGCTTCTTGCCAAGGGAACTTCCATGTCTCATGTGAATTCTCTTCATTGCTGCGACTGAGCGTTCTGCGAATCAAACACTTCCGATCCACGCTTCACTATATTTCCTGCGACTGACACTCTAATTACTGCGACTGGGTGAAGTTTTT
>JAABUK010007162.1_pt1 | contig 16228 bp, 15 predicted proteins | sample 5559141 | NCBI WGS metagenome assembly JAABUK01 (sample SAMN10711869, study PRJNA513367) | rock metagenome | isolation source: Antarctica rocks | place: Antarctica: Victoria Land, Pudding Butte nord | collected 2016-01-03
AAAAGCCTTTTAGCATGTAAACAGATACCAAATACCACTGTCATGACCACTATGTCAGTAATGCATGACAAGCTTGTGCATATACAAGTGAAAGTCTGCATACATTGCTCATGTGTGACATCTTGACTGTACAGTTTAAACATTCATGCAGACTTTGTTTGCTTTCCCTTTTGCACATGTATGGACCCTGTTGTTGCTGTAGTACTGCAAGAGTGAGCCTCGGAAGTAAGGCTGGTAACCTTTGGTTTTGAGGTCCTGGAAATCCAGGCTCAAAGTTTTTTGCTCTGCTTGCTGTGATCTCGTGAGATCATCATCCAATCTGAACCCTGCTTGTCTTAAAACCTTGGCCATACGTAGGAAACCGTGCTTCTGTAACAGTGTGCTGAACACCAGTCGTACAGGTCTAGGTTTGGTGCGGTCAGCTATGAACTGCCCTATGCGCTCTACAGTTGTTGGCAATACTCTCTTGATGCCTTCCTCATCAACCGTATACTCACTCTTTGCAGTCTCAACCGCAGTCTCAAGTGCAGTATCAAACTCTTTGGCTACGGTCTTGATTGCCTCAAATCTGTTCTTCGCCTTCTCGCCCTCTTCTGGTATGTTGTACATAACCAGATTCAAACTCTTGTGGTCTCTGCTGATCTCCTCAAACTTGCAATCGTAAGCTTTGCTTGTCTTCTCCAGTTTGATCAACCGTTCATCGCACTCCCTCTGTTTGCGATCCATATCATCAGGTGAACGTTGTGCAGCTTTGCTGTACGACAAGCGCTGTGGCAGGTCTTCAGCTGGCTGTGAGACTGTTGGAGGGAAGTTTTCTTCCTGTTGACTGTTGGAGGCTGTCGAAGGTGTTTTGCTGTGAACAGCAAAGGGAACTGGAGAGCACATATGCTGACGATAATCGCCATAGCGTTCTATAAAGAACCTTTGTAAGTCTTTCCTTGATGCTGGCTCATAGCCATCAGGATTGAGCTCTTTCCAAACTGCAAGAAGCTGTGGCTTCGTGTAGTCTAGGATCTGATCTGAATGAAGCACTTTGTCGCCTCTGTTGGCGCTGTATGCCGCTTGCGGCGTCATCGCTGTGTGCTCGCTGTGTGCTCTGTGTTCATTTTCCGCCTTAACTCCCTCCTACTTCTTCTTCTTCTTGTCCTTCTCTTCTTCTTCAGGTGGCGTGTTGCACTGCAGGTGTGCTTGGAGCTGCTCATAGCGGTGGCACTGCGCAACAGGGACCGCATATACTCATATGGCCTCTGCTGCATGAGTACCTGAATGCCATCATGACCCCCAATGGGGCCAAGGCTGCCAACCCCCTTGTGGCCAGGGTATGTCTGCCTTTCAGCTTTGCCTTTCGTGCCTTTCTAGTTTGCCTCTTGTGCCTTTCTGTTTGCCTTTTGTGCCAGTCCAGCTTGGCTTTTGTGCACACCATACCTTTTGATGCGCATGGGGTGCCCACCGATGAGATTGTCAGCCACAATTGTGTGCGTTTATCTCTGCTTTGCCTTCGGTGATGATCATACAGTCTCCACTGAATTTCAAGTATGCAAAAGGGGATCAAGCAAAATGCATACAGCAGTACACATGTGTTAGCTAATAGCATGTCGGGTCATGGGTCAGGCCAAAACCCTAAAAGCAGCTGCTGCTATACAAGCAGTATTCACTGAAGAGCTGAAAGTGTATCAGTGGCCAACAACTATCCCAGTCACTGCCACATACATTCCTCTAGAGCATGTTGGAGTCAGTCCCCAGGGCAATCCCCAATCTACATACATGGCCAATGGAAAAGCTGTCCTGTCAAATTTAGACTTGCAGGCTACACTAGGGTTGCTGACTTGTCGAATGTGGGCTTGCAGGCTTGCTAGGGTTGCTGAGTTGTCGAATTTGGGATTGCAGGCTACTCCAGGGTCATTGAGGATCTGCACCCGGTTGCTCCCCTACAAGGAGTCCAATTTGGACTTGCAGGCTACACTAGGGTTGTTGACTTGTCAAATCTGGACTTGCAGGCTACACTAGGGTTGTTGAGGATCTGCACTCGGCTGCTCCCCTACAAGGAGGCCTCGGCTGAGGCCCTGCTGAAGAGCCTGCAGCTGGTGTTGCGTCTGGACCCTCATGTCGCCTGGGACCTTGCCCAGCAGATTGCTACAGAGCTGCTGAAGTTAGTCAAGTCAAGCGCTGCTTACATCAGGTGTGCTCACAGTAACTTTTGTGGTACCCAATATGCTTTTCAGCACTACAGAGCTGCTGAAGTTAGTCAAGTCAAGCGCTGCTTACATCAGGTACGCTCCACATCTGTGTTACCCAATACATGGTTACCCAATATGTGATTCAACATCACACTACAGAGCTGCTGAAGTCAGTCAAGTGCTGCATACATCAGGTTTGCTCAACATCTGTGTTGCCCTCTGTAATGTGTTGTACTCACTCAAAACCATACTGTAGAGCAGCTGCAATTAGTCAAGTCAAGCGCTGCATACATCAGGTATAGTCAGCTTCAGCATCTGTGTTACCCAATACACTTTTGGACAGGTATGCTCGACATCAATGTTGTCCAATGTGTTATCCAAGCCCACACTACAGAGCTGCTGAAGCTAGTCAAGTCAAGCGCTGCGTACATCAGGTACGCTCAACATCAGTCTTACCCAACACAAGCTCACAACGATTCATCTTTCATTTGATACCTTACAGTCTGTGGTGTGGAGCCAGTTGTGACTCATCAGACATCCTGGCTTGAAAGCACTGGTGTACTACAGATCGGCTGATGTTAGTCAAGCGCTGCACGCTCAGCATGTGTGTTATCCTACAATTGTTTCAACGCTACAGAGCTGCTGAAGTTAGTCAAGTCAAGTGCTGCATACATCAGGTACGTTCATCATCTGTGTTACTCAATACATTGTTCAAAGCTACAGAGCTGCTTCAGCTAGTCAAGTCAAGCGTTGCTTAAGTCAGACACTTGACAAGCTGCAGCTGCTCTGTAGCTTTGAACAATGTATTGGATAACACTGATGTTGAGCGTACATCAGATATGCTCAATACCAGTGACAACCAATGCATGAGGGGAAAACTACATAATCTGCTGTGTTCAAGTACTGCGTACCATTATTGCGTATTACGTATGGGGTAACACTGCTCAACACGCCATATGGCAATTTAGTGTAATAGGCAGCCCTGTGGGAGCATGTGACCTATGCGAACTACACGCCTGCACTTTATCCATAAGAACAATAATCGTAATAATAATGATGATGATAATAGTAATAATAATCATAACATGTCAGGGTACCCTACATCCAGGCACCTCTCAGACCACTTCTAGCAAGGCTGTCTTGCTGAGGCTTCACTTGTCATGCTGCATCTGTAGTAGTGCCAGATCAAACCCAGAAGACTGCATCTGGGAACCTCTGGGATCACCTTGCAGGAGATCTGCCAAGTTGCAGATGCCTCACTTGTTACGCTGCATGTTCAGGAGCGCTCGTGGCTGGAAGACTGTATGTGCCCTTATCAACATGACAGTCCTGCATCCAGAGGCCTCTCAGATAATTTTGCATCACTGTTGAGTTGCACATGCCTCACACGCAATGCTCCATGTGTTCAGGAGTGCTCGCGGCCGGAAGACTGTATGTGCGCTGATTAAAATAACAGCTCTGCATTCAGAGGCAGCTCAGGTCAACTTGCAGGAGACCTGTCAAAAGGTCAATGCCTCACATGTCATGCTGCATGTTCAGGAGCGCTCGGGGGTGGAAGACTGTATGTGCGCTGATCAACATGACAGCTCTGCATCCAGAGGCCTCTCAAATAATCTCGCGTCATTGCTGAGTTGCACATGCCTCAACTGTAATGGTTCATGTTCAGGAGCACTCGAGAGTGGAAGACTGTGTGTGCGCTGATCAACATGACAGCCCTGCACCCGGAAGCTTCTCATACCAACTTGCATGAGACCTGCCAAGTCGTCAATGCCTCACTTGTTATGCTGCACGTTCAGGAGTGCTCGTGGTTGGAAGACTGTATGTGCGCTGATCAACATGACAGCTCTGCATCCAGAGGCTTCTCAGACCAGCTTTGAAGCCTTTGCCCTGGTGTGCAAGGATGACAAGCTGCTGACGCCTGCCAACTTTGCACCCCTGCTTGAGACAGCTCTGGTCTTTGTGGACCGACATGCCAAGGTGTGCATGTCACTCTCATAGCAACAAGTCTTGGCAGCTCTGCTTGGAAAAGCTGTAGTCTTTGTGGACAGACATGCAAAGGTTCGCCACTCTCATAGCAACAGGTCTTGGCACCTGTGCTTGAGAAGGATGTAGTCTTTGTGGACAGTCCTGCACAGTCCCCCTACCAGCAGTGGCATGTACCATCACACATATCTTCAGGCTGCTCTACCCCTTGTGGACACACATACCAAGGGCTCTCAACTGTGTAGTCTTTGAGCTCTGCCGTTGTATGTTGTGTTGATGTATTGACAGCACAGCCTCGCTGCCAGCATCAATGGCTGCTGTCATGCTGTTTGTTCAGTTCAATGGACATGTTTTGTTTTGCAAGTAGGTTTTTTTGTGTTACGAATTGATCCAGGCACTTTGCCAAGCTCTGCAAGCCAGTGTGTCCTTGGGAATGTGGATCTATCAAGGAAATCAATGTTTTGGTGTTTCAAATGAGATATTTTGGTTGCAGGATCCATATCCTACCAGATCCATAGAGTCACTAGACCTCATGGAGTCCATGTTCCTCTGGCTGCTGCGCTATGGCGGGAAACAGGACGTGGCAGCTGAGCAGAAGCTGGTGAACGAGCGCCCGCAGGTGTCCAGTCAGCTGCCAGATGACTCAGCATCCAGTCCTCAGAAGGGCTCCCCGGTCAGGGCAGAGGGCAGGGCTGATCCGGGCACCCCTGGAAGCATCTCAGGGGGCGTTAGTGGGTTCACAGGGAGTGATGCACAGCCCCAGGTTTTGGTTTCGGAGCTTTGGCTGTCAGTGCTGCAAGCTTTCACTCGGATCAGCTTGGAGGCTAATGAGCATCTGCGCAACCATGCTGTTGTGATTCTGCACAGGTGAACCAAAAGCTCTTTTCAATCTTACAAACGTCTATACCAACTCAAATGCATCCATTCTGCAGTGAGGTCTAACTCAGAAAAGCCTGGGGACATGGAAAGCGCGTTTCTACATCAGACAGGCGTTTTGGCTGAATCTGTGCCTCAAGCTATGCACTTATGTCTCACCGTTTTCTTCTAGTACACGCCAAGGTTGCTCTGATCTCTCAGGTATGCTAGTTATGCAGAGCATGTTACAATGTATCATACATCACCAGTGTTGTGTTCTTGCTTCTATGTGCAAGGTACAGCTGTGGACCTTGCTCTTGCAACTGGCGGTACTGTACTGTAACATGTAATGCGTTAGATGTGCATTGTCAGATTAATAATGCTCCAGTGGTCCGTTACCTTACATAATTAGTATACTGTACCATGTACTGTAACATATGTTTAGTTCATACATCTGTAGTGTGCTTGCCTGACACAGAGATTGCTTGAGTGCAGATCAGTGGTGGCATCAGAGGGGTTGGGGGTGTGGGGTGGGTTGTGGATCCAGGTCATGGGGGACCTGCTGCTGCCTCTCATGGCTGACCTGGCACGCTACGTCAGCACTCGCTACCGCGAGTTCCCAGGTGTGTGTGTGTGTGTGTTCATGATGGCTTCATGCAATCACCTGCTTACTCACTCATTTACTCACTACTCATTCACTCACTCATTCACCCACTCATGCACCCACTTGATCATTACTCATTTCTTTTTCAGTTTGTTTATCTATGCACTCATCCATCTGTCCATCTGTCCAATTATGATTGCATGCATTTAGTCATTCATTTCATCATTTGCTCTCATTTATCTGAAATGTTGTGTCAATAGTGGCAAGGCCACCAAGCTGCTCAAAAAGTCATGCCTGCCTTTTGCTTGAGCAGCCACTGTGCCGCATTTTGTCTGTTATGACAATCTGATCAGTTTGGCATCATGCTTTTGTGTGGGCAAACTCAACCTGCTGCTGTGATCTATGCATACGAGCTTTTTGAAATGCTTCTGAGCACACTCGACATACTGGCATGCATGGATGACCCATACCTTGCTGATTTCCCTAAGCAGCCCGGTATAATACTTGGCTACTCATTAAATTGATACCAAAAGGTGTAGTCTCTCCTCTCCTAGTCTCTCCTCTCCTCTCCTTTTCTTTTCCTTTTCTACCCTGCTGATTGGTGGGATGTGGTGCAGGTGTGGACAAGAGCCTGCGTATCTCTGTCAACATGGTAACCAAGACACTGCTGCAGTATCTGATGCTGCTTGCGCCAGACCCTGATTTTCCAGAGCTCTGGGCGCGCATTCTGCAAGTGCTTCAGGTAGTTTACGTTACACTCTTCATCGTTAGCAGCTTGCATCATGTGCTGCTATCATGGTCACGCATCATGTTTTGTGCAAGACGCACCTGGTGTGCATTCTGTAAATCCTGTATATAGTCTACTTGCCACTCTTCATTGTCCGCAGCAGCTTGCAGCTTGTGTTGCTTTCGTGGTCTCGCATCATGTTGTCACAGAACCCATCAGACCGTATTCTGTGCCCATCCTGTTTGTTTACACCATCCAACTCTGGCTGCCAAGACAAAGCTGTTCTCAGAAACAAGCTTGATTTCAATAAGCTGAGGTAGCCCAAAGCAAGGTAGTATGGTCTAGGATTGGTGTGCCCATGCATCTGCTGCCTGAATGAGGCTGCATTTGCTGCATGAATGGCAGTCTTGTGTGAGAAAAGAAAGAACAGACTGCGCCTGTCGTCAATTCAATGAGAAGCCAAGTACCATACCAGGCTTCCCAGGGATCTTGTGTGATGTCCACTGTCCATCTCTAAAGCAAGCCCTTTGTCTTGATCTACATCACTGATTTCTTCTGCAACTTGGCTACTTATATGGACAACTGGGTCTTAGGTATGACACTCTGAGCCAGACTAATTTCTTATGCGTTGCTGTGCTTGACAGGATTGCACCAAGAATCGCATAGAGGAGCTGAGCGAGGCTGTCCCTGAGACTCTGAAGAACGTGCTGTTAGTCATGGCGTCCCGTGGTGTGCTCACTAGGGACTGGAAGGTGTGTACACAAATCAATCCACATTCATTAGTCTCGAATGCCTCCATCCATTTCTCCATTCATTATTCATCCATTCATGCATGTAGTAACTTGTCATGCGTTCATTCATTCACTTGACATGTGTTGTCTCTTGGGGGATAAGGTTGTGTGTGTGCCTTGCTGGCTTACAGCCAAATTGACTCAACTGACAACCCACAAAGGCATAAGCTGGTGTGCATACCACATTGCAATAATGTTGGCTTGCTGCAGAAGGGATTACTCATGCATGGAACCCACCCATGCCTTAATCACAGGAGATGTATCTGCTGCGAATGAACATGTGTGTGTGTGTGTGTCTGTGTGTGTGTTTTACTGTATTTTGACAGGACAGCATTGCATGCACTTGTCATGTGCTACATCTGTGCTGCTTGCTTACATTTCTCAATCTTCTCCATGTTGATTGATTTGCTGTGAAGCCTTGATGCAGGTGTCTGCACCTCTGTGCATGACCTTCCTATGCTTGAACTGCTTTGTAGCATTTCCTCATTAACTGACATGAACAAATGTTGCGATGCAGATAAGTGCAGAAAGCTTATGCACACAAGCACAGACACTCGCATGGAGGCTTTGCTTCGTTTTTGCAAATTTATCATACAGACAAGACTTGCCCTGCATATACCTAGCTCCTCATGAGAGGATATGCATCATCATCATTACCATCATCATTTCCTGGGCAGCCCGGCATAAAACTTGGCTTCTCATTAGATTGACGCCGAAAGGCGTAGTCTTTTCTTTTCTAAAGTCATCATTCATGTATTGCATTTGATCATCAGTAGTTGGACAACAGCACTGCTGTGATGCAGGACTCAGAAGGACGAGCTCTCTGGGACATGACATGGCACAAGGCACACTCCATCTCCAGTGGTTTGTCGCCTCAGCTGCTCGTCAGCTCAGGACTTGAAAAGCAGCCGCCTAGGGGGCCTGCCCCAAGCAGCCCTAGTCAAGCAGCCCCTCAGGGCCCCCCTGCCACACCCGTCCAGAACCCCCCTACCAGCATAGAGGGTGCAGGCCGGTCCACTCCCCAGGCCGCTGCTGGGAATCTGGACTTGAACGTGGACATCCAGCGTGTTTACTCATCTCAGCCCCCGCTTGGCGCCCAGCAAGAAGGCGGGAACGGCTCTTCAGCCCCTGTGCAAGGCAGCAGCAGCTTCCCGCCAGAATCTGGTGCTCAGCCAGAGAGGCCATCTGAGGCTTTCAGATCAGCCTCAGATCATCCAGCACAGTCAGCATCCAGTCAGCCAGGTGTACAAGGTGGAGACCCTAGCTACAACGCTGACTCAGCGCAGCAGGGTACTGGTCAGCAAGAAGCCACATCTGCAGGTCAGACTCGGGCCAGAACCCTGGCCAACTCAGCAGTCAATACAGCCAGAACCCTAACCAGCAAATTGGGGGGGCCCCTCAATTAGGCAGGCTCTCACCCCCTGGCAAGCTCAATTTTGCTGGCATGGCCAGTGAGCCATCGAGTCATAAGCTGAGTGCGTTGGAAGAGCGTTATGCAACAGGCATGCCAGTCACAGCAGATGAGGCTTTCAATAGAGCCCTACAGCAGCAGCATCACAGGCAGGGCAGTTGGGGCAGTAACACCAGTGTCTCTAGCCTGACTGGCCCTGCAGCTTCAGGAGCAGCTGCTGAGGCAGCTTCTGGGCCTGTGACTGATAATGTGTCTAGTAGCAGACTGCTGGCAACAATACATAGTGGCATTCCTAGCACAGATGATGATGGCCCTCTTTTTGCTGAGCTGCATAAGCTGGTTGCTGAGGAGGAATCTGAAGGCGGGGTGTCAGGGCAGGACGCAAGTGCCCTGGGGCTGCAGGGCACTAGGGAAGAGGGGCAGCATGAGAACAATTTGGATCTCAATCAGGTCAGTTCTATCCAGATAGGGCTGTGCATCTACACTGCTGATGCATGCTGCCAAACTGCTGTGGGTTGACTCATCTGCTGTGGGTTGACTCATCTGCTGTGGGTTGACTCATCTGCTCATGTGCAGTCTAAGCCTGGTGTACACTGGCATGCCGATTTGATCTGCATGCTGCTCTATCTGTGTATCTTCTACGACTGCGACTGCTTCCATTTGTGTTCTGGGGACCAATGGAAGGTCAACAGACATCATCTGAGTCAAAAACCAGATACAAAATGAATGACTCAAGCAAAATAGGAAATGAGTCCTTGTCACATGGACTTTTCTGACTCACACCCTAAACTCTAAACCCTAAATGTGTTTGTGTGACAGGCGCCAGGCTTGAGGCAGCTTAATGTTGTGAGGGATCAGGATCAGCAGCAGCTCATGGGATCACCCAGGATCCACAGGGATGAGCTGTCTGGGGGGCTCATTCTTGCCCCTGGCTCCGAAACCACAGCCTCGGTCTCAGAACCCCTGGCAGACATTGCTGGCGGCAAGTCTGGCACAGAGGCTGAGATTGAGAATCCATATGAAACCATGCCCACAGCTGGCTTCAGCGGTGGCCACAGTGGCAGTGTTCAGACTGCTCAGCAGCAGCAGCAGCCGGAACAAGCCAGCCAGGGGTTAAGCATGCAAGCTCAACCCGGCGCTGATGATCATTCTAGTGCTGCAAGCATGGGCCAAGAGCAGACTGCGCAACAAAGCAAAGACCTAAAGGGTGATGAGTACTCTGAGCAGCAGCAAGCACAACAGGCCAGTTCTGGATGCAAGCAGAGCTAATGCTACAGGCATTTAGACATTACAGCTATCTTGCAATCGTAACAACCTGAAGCTGATTGTATGTGCACTGGTATTTCTTTAGAAACAAGCTGATGCAAACAAGTGAGTGTGGCCAAACACAAGTATCTGCACCCCAACAGATATCATGCATCGCTGCTATGGGCAATGACACGCACATGCATGCGTGCACATACGGCAAGCACACAGGTGCACGCACATGGTCCTTCAAGTTGCTCGCAGCATGTCAATTTACATTCGCCTGTTTTGTTTCACCCAGCAGCTAGCAATTAAGTTGGACACTGGGCGTTGCAAATTTGCGGCTTAAGCAGGTTGGCTTGTTTGATCATGCATGTTGTCACGGAATCCTCTCATCATCTGACTTGTTAGTTGTTGGTCTATATTTGGCAACCGCCTCACATGCACACCCACACGTCGCATGCAATGCAATCATGCATGCCTGGAAGCTGACAGCTTCACACAGTGTGTGATGCTTGATAGTGGTCCTGTCAGCACCTGCATGTTTTTTGCAACTTCAGCAGAAGGCCTTCCAAAACCTTCTCAACCTTGGCGTAGTTTAACTGCATGATTAACGTTTTATCAAACAATTACACTGACTTCAATGATGGTATGCTGACATATACGTCCCACGCGCAACCTGAGACCTCCTCCCAGAGGGTAATTCCCAAACACTCTGCTACTGCCAATTCGCTTAAGTGACTCTTCAAAGTGCTGCTCATCAACAGATTCTTCTCCCCTTTAGAGCACACTGAGTCTTTCAAGTACGTCTCTTCAGAGACATTACTGTATACAAGTTGGTAGCTTCTGCAGATTGTTGCTGCATGACATTTCTCCTCCCGTGCCATCTTCACAAAATCAGCCTTTATGGTGTTCATCAATTGGTTGGCTAGCTTGTCACATGTCCTTCCATGAGTGTGCCTGACATACAATCCTGTCGGCCACATGGAGTCGGGAAGATTGAAGTATCCCAGAGCTCTGAGTAGCTGACTCTCCTGAATCTTGGCCATGTTCTCAGACACCTTGTGGTCCGACAGGCAACTGATGACAGCCTGTATATACGTGTTTGTGTATGAGTAATAGCTTGAATACACCATTCAAAAGCAACAGCTGCTCAAGCAAGCTTGTCGGCAAGCTATGCCTGAGAGCTCCCAGACATAGCTGCTGTTACAGCCCTCGTGCCCACCTGCCAAACGTCGACATTGGCATCCGGCCAGTCCTTGAGCGAAACAGTGATGCTGTCTGGGGGTCTGCGCTGGGCTGCTATGGCCAGCACGGACTCTGGTGCCTTGTCAAGGTACTCTTGGGCAATTGATACTGTCTTGCTGCATTGTGGTATCACAAAGAGCGGCATAGTTCAGCAGTGGTCCGAACGCGGTGTTCGCCAGAACAGCCGCCGCTTCTTCGTTGCACAATTGTAACTTACCTCCAAGGCGTGTTCAACACGCCGTGTTGGGGAGATACACGCGACTTCGTGCTGAAGCTTTCCTGGGAGCAGCCAATCACTTACAGACAGTCCGTTGTCACAGCCTATTCTTCTGCCGTGTTTTGTGATGAGGACACGGTGTGAGAAATGATTTGCTGAACGGCAGGGCCCTGGGAGGTATGTGGCAGTCAGCGCCGGAGGATCGACATATACAGCCAAAGTTTGTAGTCTGCCTACAAAACTGGTAGTACCTGTATACACGGACGGAAGCAGAAAGGAAATCCCAGGCATAGGTCTTGTCTCTGGCTCAGGAGTATATAGAGAACACAAGCATGCACACCTGAGTCTCAAGGTGCATCCATATGGGCAGGGCATGCTGAACACCATCAACAGGGCCGAACTGGTGGCGCTTCTGATTGCAGTAAGGCACTGCAGACCGGGAGTGAAGGAGAGCATAGCAACAGACTCGAAGTGCTCGATGCAAAAGATTGGCATGCACCTAAGGTCACCGTCATCGACGGTCGACGATTGCCACAGACCGCTGCTCGAAGCGATAGGGCACGAGATCATGCAACGAGCACAAGCAGGGGATGAGACAATCCTGCTCAAAGTCAAATCGCATATAGGCATACACGGCAATGAGATGGCTGATAAGCTTGCAAATGAAGCAGCAGATGAATGCTGCATGAACAGGCACTTTGACTATGACCTGTCTAATGACTACACACAACCATTCAGAGACAAATTCTGGTTTCAACATACCATTCAAGTCCAGACTGCAGAAGGGCCAGTAGAAACCAAAGCATGCATAAGAGATTTGGATGACTCACTGAGAAAAGCCTTGCATGATAAGCACAAACTAGGCCAGCCAAAGCAAGACTCACTGTACTTTCAGCTATGGGACAAGGTGCAGCCATTCAGGGTCAAGCCACACAGTGATGCGCTGTGGACCATGCCATCAATCCCAGAATCACACAAGAGAAATATCTTCAAATACAGGACAGGTCAAATCTGGAATAAAAACATAGCCTTCAAGAGGCGTATGCCATACATGCCCGGGCAGCCAATAGCCAGGGACACACGCTGCCCACTCTGCAGAGGTGATGACTCTCAAGGCCACATCTTCGGGAGCTGCATGCACCCAGACATGAGCAAACAGTATATAGCCAGACATGATAAAGCTATGAGAATGAGCTTGGTTAGTGTGCCTTATATGTATCGTAACATGCGTAGCGATCGGTTACAAAGAAGGTTTTTCAAATCTGTATCTTGCTCGAAAAAGTCGGTGCTTTGACTGTGAGGCGAGTCTTCCGGATGCTTACAAATGGCTAGGCCAACCGACAAGAGACTTTTCTGCTCAAAACCAAATGTCGGCTTACAACCCATATGGAGGGTTTCTAGAGGGTTCAACATCATGCTTCTCATGTCAAAACAACCTGACGAGAACAGATGCACAAAGAAACACCCCATACAGCTACTACAAAGGATGGAGATTTCCAGGAAGTTATGTCGTCAATTAGCTGGTAGGTTCTGAAAAAGACGTCATTCTTCAGAAAAAAAGCTTTTACGTAATTGCTACGTAATGATCAGCGTACAATCGCCCCTCAAAGTATCAAATACATCAATGGCAGGTTTATCTTTTATTTTCTGTATTTCACAGAACGTGGGAGCGATAAGTCTTCGTATCATCCATCACTTCTGATTGACTACCTTTCTTCCATTTGATACACTTCATAGCAATTGCGGGCAAGGAAATCAGCGCAACAATTGCTGAGTCATCCAAAGCCTTCACTAAAGGGCAGTGCGGTAGTCACTATCTGATTGCAGATGTTGGAAAGATTGAGGGACTCAAAGACATCGGCGTGCACAGTAAGAGAGTTCCAGCCTTTGTGCTCCCAGACAGATGTTTACAAGCAAGGGGCTTGGACCCTACGGTGGAGAGGGGTTTCTTGCAGGGGGGAGCAGCAGACACACGGAGCAAGATGAGGCCAGACATGATGATAGTAGAAATGACAACAGCAGAACAACAGCAGTACCTGCGGCATGATGACAACTCTGGATCCAGACTGACACCCTTGACACCACTGATGCCTAATGGAAATCCAAGGAGAAAAGAAAAGAAAAGAAAAGACTACGCCTTTCGGCGTCAATTTATTGAGAAGCCAAGTATAATACCAGGCTGCCCAGTATTAGGAAGTCCAAGGAGCATAAAGATTGTGGAAGGAGGATATTGCTCTGATACAAGATATGAGGAAAAACTGCAAGAAAAGGGAGCACAGCATAAAGCATTGGAGGAAGCTCTCAAGGACTATGGTCACAAGGTTACCACTCTGCCTATTATCATAGGACAATCTGGGTCACAGTATCACACTACATCTGACGCTCTAGCTAAGATTGGTATAGAGCATGGACCTGCCAGCAAAGTTATGTGTAAGTTACATGAACACTCTGTTTTGACATTTCACAAGATTTTAACATCTAGGAGAGTACTAGAAAGGGAGAAGACAGACAAACGCAGACAGAACAGGCCAGATCCACCTTAGGTTTAGGAGTTTTCCTTTCCCTTAGGGCTATGGCCTATGGTCATAGCTCCGGGCTGCCGCCTTAGGAGGCTCCCGTTATGATCGCTGAAAAGCGTAAACTTTTCTTTTCTTTTCTTTTCATGCCAGCTTCTTCGGCAAATCCCTTGCTCATAGTCAGCGCCGTGCTGCTCAACTGAAACACCTACAATGCCTGGGCAGATTGAGCAACGTGTGGGAGCTTGAACAGGTTGCTAGGAGAGGCAAATCAATGCAGTATCTGGACCCTATGCAGGACCTTTAATAAACAGCAGCAACCCAGTGATGTTCCCAAACTTGTCCCAACATCAAGGGGTACAGGTTGAGGGCCTGGCGCACAGGAGGTTCAGAGGGGTGAAATGTGCCAATCAGCAGCAGCAGACGCAGTCAGTTTGTCAAGTAGGTAGACCACAGCATGACTGGTACCCATCACAACACACAGCACATCTGTTAGAAAGGAGCCTCATGCTGATCCTGCTCATGTGGGACACCCCCTGGAGGCAGTGATGTGGGACAGGTCAGCTACACATGTTTGGTTTTTAGTCAAATGGGCAGCCAACTTTAGTTCTATATGGACGGCTGCAAGGCTCGAGCTCTCCAGCAGTTGCAAAACCAGCTGCTTGCTACCAACTGAGGCCGCAGTCATACTGTTCACCTTTTCAGTCCAAACTTTACGCCATTGCAGCCATGTCAATGCTCCTGCAAAGCCCTACTCCATCAGGCACATGCTAAGCAAGCACCTGGAAGCAGCTGGATTGCATCTTAATGAGAGGAACCATGGCTGAAAGCGGTAGCGCGGGTAGGTTCAGGTAGCTCAGGTGGAAGGAGGAGGTAGCTCAGATGGAAAACTAGTGCAAATCCAAAGTCCTTGATGATCATGAATATGTTGCTGTGGCAACATGGTATTATCCAAAACTGCAGACACTGAGCAAAAGGGCAGGCGACAATCAAGCATTGTAAACAACAAGGATGCCATGGCAACAAGCTATTGCAGAGTGGAAGTGTCTCTAGCTTCTTTGCTCTCCCCGTATGCATCTATCTAATGTGTCTATAGATAACCACCACACCACAAACGTTTGCTTGTGCCTAGTGGCTCGTAGCCAGCAACGCTCAGCTCAGATCTAGCCTCCGGACTCAACTAAAGCCGTTCATACAAACTCATCACATACAGGATTCACAGCTCAGGTCCACGCACATCGCGTCCAGCCCCGCGTCAAGGTGCGTGAAACCAATCCGTCACCACGGCTCCGAAACCATAGTTGAGGATAGCGATGTTCAACAAGACCACATGACAAAGGGCATATTTACGGGCGATTTCAGTTTGTGAAATTGGGAGTGCAATTGCGACATGTATAACTCCAATACAACCTCGTGCTTCTCAAAACACAGCGACAGGCCTTGATCCCAAGGGCGGTCTGCTCTTGTAAGCTCTCTCAAGGGGTCAAGTTGTCTAGATGTTCAGCTACAGCTTGTGCAAGGTTGACAAACTGCTGCGCAGTGACGAAGTTTCCTTTTTTGGCATGCCTGCTGACAAATGGCTGCAAACACTCCCATCTAGATCACAAAGATCTTTGTGACTCAACAGATCAGCAAGCACCTGAAATATTTAATGGTTGCTGACAGTCAGTGCGTCTGCAGGCTTATTTCTGCCTGAAACTGAAAACGAGTTGGCAACTTGCATGCCCAATAAATGTACTGCCATGGCCACTCATAACGGCTACATTTTAGTGTACTTTTTTCGTGGCAAGGATATCTGCAGCACAGTGCAACCAGACTGTGACACAACGCTGTTGCTGCAGCTGCTAATGCTGACTCAAAATGCAATAGGCGACCCACTTTTTAACAGTGACTCAAGTGATCATGACCACAGGATTTGGGATCTCAAGATGCCATCTGACAGCTGACATTGCGTGCAGAGGTCACCAAAAATGTGTAACTTAGCAAGTAAATGAAGTCCTCCAGCATGCCAGCCAAATTCAATGCATTCTTGGGCATAAACAACATCAGGTGCCTGATTTGTTGTAATTGATGAAGCAGCATTGGCTGGCCTTTCAGGTGGGCTGAGAGTGAGCATCCAAATACCCTGTCATAGAGACTGGCAGATCAGAGCAAAAGAAGGGGCAGTAACGCGGAAAGCAGCGGTTCCATGCTAGGCTGCTAGTCACCTGCAGAACATAAGGGTTCAAGTACCAGGTGCCATATATTCCGTGTCAGTGTTTCTGGAAAGGTGTCAGACAGTTGTGAACTTTGGACTCTTACCTAGACCTTGTGTCTGTATGGCAGGCATGGCAGGCATGGCAGGCATGTTGCTTTCATTGCCATTAGCAGTAGCTGGTCTGAGCACGAATTGCTTCAGTGCAGACAGTGTCTGTTGCTGGACCTGACTGCTGTCGTAGTATGTGTTGCTTAGAG
>JAABUK010007163.1_pt1 | contig 16227 bp, 15 predicted proteins | sample 5559141 | NCBI WGS metagenome assembly JAABUK01 (sample SAMN10711869, study PRJNA513367) | rock metagenome | isolation source: Antarctica rocks | place: Antarctica: Victoria Land, Pudding Butte nord | collected 2016-01-03
GAGGTTGTGGTGGGTGGGGTGGGGGAGCGTGAGGGCTTTGATTATCGCGGGTAGGAAGAGAGTGAGGGCGAGGAGGGGGGTGGAGAGGTGGTGAGGCTGCATTACTGGACTGCTTTGTGGGAGGTAGGGTCGGTGTTTGATGGTGGAATGGTGGAGCGGTCGGAGGGTTTATGAGGATGGGGGCCCCCACGATAATGCGATCTGGTTTCCATAGCCGCGTTGAGTTGCGAGATTGGGGGGTCGCCGCCAATAGATTGATGTTGATCCGCTAGTCAGGTCCATTGGCTGTGGCTTGTAGCGGAAGGAAGAATAGCGAAGGAAGGTCGAGATGTTGGGTTGTAGGATAGTGTTGCCAAGATGGTGCTTTGAACCCAACAATAGGGGAGATTTATTTGGTCGTTTTATTCTTCACTTGAAAGCGGGATGAAAATTGGAACTATACGGGATCTGATCCAGTTTGCAAAGACCGAATGCAGCTCTGGGAGTATTCCTGGTGTAGGTAATCCAGGGCTAAGCAAGATTTAGCGTAAGATGAATAAATGAGCAATGGTCCTCGGATGAGGAACCAGCAAATACCATTTCATGGGACGTTCTCGGTCACCTTTGGCTCTTCAAAGGTCTTACCGTAGTCGCTGTGCTCAGTGACATTATATTCGCTGCCCTCTTTGGCCCAATGGGTCAAGATAGCCCCCGGAGACATCTTTGACTCGAAAAATCTGCCGGTGATACCACAATGAAGGTCAAGCTGCGTTCTCATTCCCAAGCAACAAAGTCCACCGTGCCAATGATATCTCTCATTTCGGATCTCAAGGCCTTGCGCATGCAAGTAAGTTGCGAACCTAGATATCTCCGCGAGACCCAAGTTGAATTTGAGTGTAGGTCCGGCGCCTGTACTCGTGTCAGTAGCTGCTAACATGCGAGTTCCCAACCAATTTTGACCATGGCCACCGTATAATAGCTATGCTTGAGAAGAAGGACGGGAGCTTGAAAACATCTTGGGTAATTTGTGCATCCATGAAACTTTCTTCCAGGCTCAGCATTTCAGGGGCGGGTGAAGACATGGTTGGAGATGGAATAGGGAAGCAAGAGATCCAAGCAGGGGTAAAAACATAGATGGAGGGTGAGAGAACATGACAGTACGACCTAAATGCAAAGGCGAGGGTCATTCATCTATCTGTACCTTTGAGGGTCAGCCCCAGCCAGCGTTACACATCAGCCCTTCCATGGTCGAGGACGAGGAGGTATCCCCAATACATGTCCGCTGGTAATATCAATGCTATCGAAGGGCAGCAGTTTGATAGCTGATCTCACAGACTAACAGACTAACAGCCTCGGCATACGTATTTGGAGTAGTCTGATGGTCACTCTGCAAGGCTTGAGAACTTCATATTGGCGCACTCAAAAGATCGACATGACTGACTTGGCGAGCTAACTGTCCTTGGGAAGGCGCCATCTCCAGCGATCTTGTCGACAATGAAGGCATCGAACACTTTCGCCCTACGCAGCCATACAGAATCGCAGGCTACTCTACTCTTACTTCCTGACGCCAGAAGCTCTACCTACAAGGCTGGCAACGCTGAGCACTATCCCTCAGCCCTTCCTTGGATAGTCCTCGACCTTCGCCTCCGCCATGGCGGTCCCCAAGAATACCCTCTTCCGTTCGGCGGACATGTCCCTGACACAGCTCTACATCTCGAATGAAATCGGTCGAGATGTTGTAAGCGCTTTGGGCGAAGTGGGCGTGGTCCAATTTCGCGATGTATGTACTGCCCTCCCAATGTCGTTTGGGACCCCAGCCGCGCCCCAGCTACAATCACAGCGCCGTTGGAGGCATACCACTGGCAACAGATTAGCTAATCCCTCATCTTCTGACAGCTCAACTCTGAGACCACCGCTTTCCAAAGAACCTTCACCCAAGAGATACGAAGACTTGATAACGTCGAGAGGCAGCTTCGTGAGAACCACTGAGCGCCCTGGAAGGTTCCAATCACTGATGGGAAGCCAGGCTATTTCCAGACACGAATCGAGAAAGAGTCAATACCGATAAGACCACGACACGACTTCACAAATATACTGGCAGCACCCTCGGCTTCGGAGATTGACGAGCTGGCGGAAAAAAGCGAAAGTCTGGAGCAGCGGGTGGCATCGCTCAACGACAGCTTTGAGACGCTGAAGAAACGGGAGGTAGAGCTCACAGAGTGGCGATGGGTCCTGACAGAAGCTGGAGGCTTCTTTGATAGGGTAGGCCAACCTTTGAGCCATATCCTAAACTCTCGCTCAGGCTGATAGGCATTCAAGGCTCACGGAAACGTCGACGAAATCCGGCAATCCACAGACAATGATGAGGCTCCACTACTTGAGGACGTCGAGCAGCAAGCACGGGGTCAGAATGGAGATGCCTCTGGGCAGCAATCACTCTCGGTCATGAATATCGGCTTTGTCGCTGGAGTAATCCCACGAGGTCGTATTGCGGCTTTCGAACGGATCCTGTGGAGAACCCTGCGAGGTAACCTCTACATGAATCAGTCCGAGATACCGAAACCCATCATTGACCCTGTCAATAACGAGGAGGTCCACAAGAACGTCTTTGTCATCTTCGCCCACGGCAAGGAAGTTATTGCCAAGATCCGCAAGATATCCGAGTCGCTGGGCGCTGATCTGTACAGTGTGGATGAGAACAGCGAACTTCGACGGGAACAGATTCACGAAGTCAATACTCGGCTGAGTGATCTGGCCAGCGTACTACGAAACACCCAGAACACCCTCGATGCCGAGCTTACACAGATTGCAAGGAGTCTGTCCGCGTGGCAAGTTGTCATCAAGAAAGAGAAGGCTGTATACCAGACCCTGAATCGGTGCTCTTACGACCAAGCAAGAAAGACTCTCATTGCCGAGGCCTGGGTGCCTACGAACTCCCTATCGCTGATCAGGTCAACGTTACAAGACGTCAACGACCGAGCTGGCCTTTCAATTCCTACAATCGTGAACCAGATCAAGACCTCGAAAACACCGCCTACATACAACGTCAAGAATAAGTTCACGGAGGCCTTTCAGACCATCATTGATGCCTACGGGACTGCCAAGTACACCGAGGTCAACCCAGGCTTGCCAACAATTATCACCTTTCCGTTTCTCTTCGCTGTCATGTTCGGAGACTTTGGTCATGGTACAATCATGTTCTGCGCTGCACTGGCTATGATTTACTTCGAAAAACCAATGTCGAAAACGAAGCTGAATGAGCTTGTCGCAATGGCTTTCTACGGGCGCTACATCATGATGATGATGGGGCTCTTCTCCATCTACACGGGGCTTATATACAACGACGCTTTTTCCAAAGCTCTGACGCTGTTTCCAAGTCAATGGGAATGGCCCCAAGATTTCACGGTAGGGCAGACAGTCCAGGCTAAACTCAAGGATAATTACAGATACCCATTCGGACTGGACTGGAGCTGGCATGGAACTGATAACGATTTACTCTTTTCGAACAGCTACAAGATGAAGCTGAGTATACTGATGGGTTGGACTCATGTACGTGCAGCAACCCTTGAGTCCGGGAGTGACACTGACTGCATCAGATGACTTACTCTTTATGCCTCGCCTGGATCAATGCGCGCCACTTCAAATCGCCAATCGACATATGGGGAAATTTTGTACCAGGCATGGTGTTCTTCCAGTCCATCTTCGGCTACCTAGTCTTTACCATCATTTACAAATGGTCTATAGACTGGTACGCAATTGAGCGCCCGCCTCCTGGATTACTGAACATGCTCATCTACATGTTTCTTCAGCCGGGCACAGTCAATCCAGGCGAACAGCTCTATCCAGGACAGGCACAGGTCCAGGTCGTACTATTACTCATCGCGTTGGCTTGCGTACCAATTCTGCTCCTTCTGAAACCCTTGTACCTCCGCTACGAAAACAACAAGGCGCGCGCGATGGGCTACCGAGGCATTGGCGAGACCTCGAGGTTCAGTGCGCTCGATGGAGACGATGAGGGCGGCCTTGCCATGAATGGCGGACGCGACAGCATGGGTTCCGACAATGAAGCCAATGCCATGATCACTGAAGACATTGGCCACGAAGAGACGGAGGAGTTTGAATTTTCGGAAGTCATGATCCACCAGACCATCCATACCATCGAATTTTGCTTGAACTGCGTTTCACACACAGCCTCCTACCTCCGGCTGTGGGCTTTGTCACTTGCGCATCAGCAGCTCTCCGTTGTTCTGTGGGACATGACTATCGGGATTGCCTTTGGGTTTCAGGGAGCCCTCGGGGCTGTCATGGTTGTCATCTTCTTCTACGTTTGGTTCTTCCTGACTCTTGCTATCCTCTGCGTGATGGAGGGGACGAGTGCCATGTTGCACAGCCTACGTTTGCATTGGGTGGAGGCCATGAGCAAGCACTTTATGGGAGATGGGGTTGCCTTTGAACCATTCAGCTTCAAGATCGTTTTGGAAGAAATGGATGAGGAGGGTTAGGGATAAGGAACGGCTGGGAGTCCCGCGTCTGTACCTTATTTGCTTCGTATCTATAGAACCAAATATGTACAAACCATGTCAGGAGGAGATGATATTATAATGCCAGGGAGAAACCGAGATCCTCTAATACATCTAAAACCAGCCGTAGATATTGACAGGCAAAGCCAATGCTGTCGTGTGCTCCTCTGGTTACACTTGTTCTGCACTGTGACGTTCGCTTTCCCCACGGGGATTACTGTCGCCAAGTCCGAGTCCTCGTACCTTGACCCGTTCGTGCTTTTTTCCCAGAAATATTCTTCATAACCCAGACCATCGGTCTCCTCTCCCGCTGCGACCTGAGAATGCACATCCTGTAGGCGCAGAGTGCGGATGCGTAGATCAGGTAATTTGGGATATTCTACTACCGAGGCTGCCAAACCGTTCAGCACAGTCAGACCCATACACCACGTGTCGCCCGGTCTCGTCTCCCGACCTCAGGAACCTCCATGGGATTCTACAAAGCACTCTATATACATTCTCAAACTCAGAGCCACGCCTGTACACCTTACAGCAACCCCGCACCTTCCGCCTTTTGAAGCGCAACAAATCAACCTTTATCTTGGAATCGCAGCAGTATCATATCGGTGACCCAGGCAGCGGAAGAGAGCAGAAGGGAGCTTGATAAGCCATCTACGAGGGACCTTGAAGCCAAAATGGCCAGGAAGAAAGAGCTCGTTCCCATGGTCAATTGGGTCTACGATATGATACTCTGGGCGATGTCCGTTCTGGTGGACCTCTTCTTCAGAGAAGTTCACCCCAGAGGATCATGGAAGATACCCAGGAAAGGGCCCGTCATCTTCGTTGCGGCGCCACATGCAAACCAAGTGAGCAGGACTCTTGGGATCTTCGTCCCCCGTTGCTTTGGCTGATTTACCAAGTTTGTCGATCCACTCATTCTGATGCGGGTCATCAAAATGGAAGCCGGCAGACGCATCGCCTGGCTCATCGCGGAGAAGTCTATGCGGAGGAAATTTATTGGGGGGATGGCAAAGGCAGCTGGCGCCGTATCAGTTGGAAGAGCTCTGGACAGTACGAGGGCTGCCACTGGGAAGATATATCTGCCGGACCCGACCAATGATGCTACACTTATTCGGGGTGTGGGTACTCAATTCGAAAAGGAATGTCAAATCGGAGGGTTGCTGGTGCTGCCGTCTGTCAATGGCACTGCGGCGAGTTCTGAGATTTTGGAGATCCATGGTGATGAAGAGATCCGGCTAAAGAAGGAGTTCAAAGGCGATGTGGCTATTGGGCAACTAACGGGCAAGAGGAAAGAGAATGGAGACGTCCACCCAGAGAGCGGTGATGCCGAAAAGGCGGCAGACTTTGGAGGGACAAAATACAAGACTGCGCCCAAGGTGGACCAGTCTAAGGTCTACGATGCAGTTTTTGAGCGGCTACAGTCTGGGGGCTGCGTAGGGATTTTCCCAGAAGGTGGGAGTCATGACAGGACAGAGCTCCTCCCTTTGAAAGGTAGGTAACCAAAGAGGCTGCTACATTCTGGTAAGTCCATTGGCTAACGCAAGTTCAGCTGGTGTTGCAATCATGGCTCTTGGGTCTCTTGCAGCAAACCCTAACTCTGGCCTGAAGATTATTCCCTGTGGTATGAACTACTTCCACGCTCACAAATTCAGATCAAGGGCAGTGGTTGAATTTGGTCCTCCAATCGATATTCCTATGGAGCTCGTCGAAATGTACAAAAGTGGCGAAAGGCGAGAAGCAACACGTCAACTGCTGGAGACGGTCTATCAGTCTTTGGTGGCTGTGACAGTCACCAGCCCTGACTACGACACTTTGATGGTGTGCACATCTTCCCCTCCTAGGCAAAGGCAACGCTCATTCCATATAGTTGATTCAAGCTGCTCGACGGCTCTATAACCCATCAGGCAAGAAGTTGCCATTGCCCATGATCGTGGAGCTCAACCGAAGGCTTGTGAAGGGATACACACAGCATAAGGATGATCCTCGTATCATGAATCTCAAGAAGTCTGTCAATGAGTACAACAAGCAGTTATGGCTTCTCGGAGTTCGAGACCACCAAGTAGAGTACGCAAAGTTTTCTATCATCCAAGTAATGTCCGCCTTGGTCTACCGGTTGGGAAAGCTAGCCATCATGTCTATCGGGACTCTACCAGGTCTCATCCTTTTCGCGCCGGTCTTCATCGCTACAAAGATTATATCGATCAAGAAATCACGCGAGGCACTCGCAGCTTCCACCGTCAAGCTTCAAGGTCGAGACGTGATGGCCACCTGGAAACTTCTTGTAGCAATGGCTTTTGCACCTACCCTCTACGCCACCTACACAGTACTGCTGACTTGGTGGACTTACAAGAACCGGGTGCAAGGCTACATGCCCGACTGGGTTCCCCTCTGGCTGGTCGTAGCATTCGGTGTTGTCTTCTTTCCGTCCATCACTTTTGCCGCCCTTCGCATCGGCGAGACAGGCATGGATATCGTCAAGTCTCTTCGCCCGCTCATCCTCTCGTTGAACCCTACATCCTCCAACACCCTGGTAAAGTTACGGGAAAAGCGTGAAACCCTCTCCCGTGAGGTCACTGACATTATCAATACATTTGGGCCAGAGATGTACCCCGACTTCGATTCCGCCCGCATCATCGCCGACCCATTCCGTGACCCCCAAGGAACCCAGTCTCCGAAATCACCTCGCAGTCATACTCGGACTCCCTCAGCAGGTTTCAACTTTGGCACCCCACCTGCTACCAGTGGCCATCATGCGAGCATCGGCGCGGGCTCATCAACCCAAGGGAATCTACCACGCAATGAATCCTTCCACAATCTAGGCAATATTGGTCTCTTTGCTTCTCGCCCGCCGAGCCGCAGTCGCAGCCGAAGTAGTTCCAGTGGTGGACTCGCCGGCTCTGGCGGCTTCCCGGTCAAAAGCTTCAGTACCATCAGCAGCAAGGAGACATTGGACGAGGTCAGCCAAAAGATCCGGGGTGCGATGCGAGAAAGGGGGAAGGAGAGGAGGAGAAAGAGCGAGGATGGGAGTGGGAGCTGGGAGTTTGCAGATAGCGGGACTGGGAGTGCGACGCCTGACAGCGTTGCCGAGAAGAAGGAGGTGTAGGTCTTGCTCGGTGCAGGGTCTCCGGCGTTTTGTCCTTTTAGCGTGGTGTTTTGGGGCTACATGCACTATTCTGGAACTTTGGGTATAAGATTCGGTTCGAAGGAAGGGGGTTCAGGGGCATCGTGTACGCTGCAAGGTTTAGCATACGCAAATAGTTGTCCATATCAAATATACACTATGCGCCGTCAATGCTACCGACCCAAGAACACCAACCCCAAACATTCACGTCCCATATGTATAGCAGTATACAGATCCCACACCCAGCCAACGTCCTAGCCCTCTCAGACTCACAATGCGAACCCCATCCATCCTCATCCTCGTCCTCGCCCCAACCTGAGCTCGATCCCGCACTCACCCCCACAATTCCTTCCTCCACACCACTCTCGCCCTGCGCTCCTCCCACACAACCCTGTCTCCTCTCCATATCATTTATGATCCCCCTTCCTCGGTCCCCTAATCTTCGGATACAATCGCATAAGATGATAATTAATCGTGTTCTTTTTCTGCGTTTTCGGTTTCTACATCCCCACACTTATCAGCACTTCACCTTTCATCAAAACCCTCCCTCTACCCCGCGCTGCTAGGTACTCTTGTATTTGTGTAATGTATGTTGTTTGATGGAACGGGGAAACGGGGAAATGGAAGAGTAGACGTACAGGCGCATCCATACAAGCTCGCAGACTCTGCTCCAAGAGCGCACAGCCTGTTGCTGCGTTGTTGCCTGAGGAGGCCCAGCATGCTGTCATTTTACGTGTCAGTAGTTAGGAATTTGTTTGGCGTGGGGAGCGCAAAGGGGAAGATTAAGAGGGGGAGGGGGGTATACCGAGAACGGAGGTCATGATGCCGACGCATGGATTCGGTACTGGTTGGTTGGGGCGGCGGATGCGGAGTTTGGGGAGGGGAGGGAGGCGGGGGGGGGCGAGTTTTGTGCTGCTGCCTTTTGGGGGCATGGTTGTGGGTTTGGTGGGGGGTGTTAGGAAAGCATTGTGGTGAGGAGAGTGGTTGATGATGTCTGGGTTTGGGTTTGGATATTCGGATGCCAAGGCGCGCTAGAATGGTGGTTCCGCGGTCTTGGCATGTTTACTTTCTAAGTTCTTGAGAGGAGCTGGCTTGCAATTCTTGATCGCAATGTTCATTGCAGCCTTGAATGAGAATGTATTCTTAATGTCTAAAATGGGTTTCGATTAATGGCCGTATTGCTACGTATTACTTTACATCCTTAGTGCACAGCATCAAGGTCAACGCGATGGTGGAGCAGTCAGAGCTGCCTTCATGGTCAGTCGTACCTGCCTCAAAGATCCCAATCGCTGTCAGCTAATTCCATCGTAGGCAACCCAACGACTCCACCTTCGCATTCCAGCCAGATGGCCCAGCCCGAATACCACGAGGTTGGGAACGCGCGCCGAAATCACCCTATGGTGCTCGTCACGGCGGACGCAAGGTCTGGAAACGATTCGAATCTCTGCCAAAAGATCATGATGGGAAGCATGTAGAAAATCTGCCGTGTTCTGGAGAGGCTACAGCTGTGCTTGGGGATGCTACAAATACCTCGAGGTCCGTGAAGCGGATGCGGGTGAAGGGTGGGGTGGAGAGTGTGGTAGAGGGGAAGGAGAATAAGCCGGCGAGATATTTGGCTACGTTGCGTGATAAGGCTCAGGGAACTCCGAGACGTGAGTTGGATTTCGATGTCTTTGGTGATAGATGAATCTGACAGACGATTTCTTTTAGGGAAACAAGCAACGCGCAAAAGTCTCAAACCGGACCATGCGAGACCTCAGATGGAAGATGCGACTGCTGGCATTGCAGCAGACTCTACAGTAAACGAGGATGTGGTACAAGAGGAGGTGCTGGAAGAAGTACGAGAAGATACATTGCGTGCTTCGCAAAGTCCAGCGCTGGACGACGTTCGTGAACTGCTTGGCTCAGCGAGCAAGTTATGTACTAGTCCTGATGATGATGAAGCGTCACGTATGGATGGTGATGAGATCGAATTGCGGACGACCGAGACGCTATGTGGAGCGCGATCAATAGACTTGCGAGAAAAGTTCACACCATACGATTCAGCACCACTACCCGACCTCAAGGAAGAGTCACATTTGCGGCAAGGAGAAACATCTAGCCAAGGGGAAATTCCCAGAGATTCGCTACTTGGCTCGATACCTCCAACCGTGCCTGAGCACTCAGCGCTAAATACGCCGATAGAGGGACCTTCCTTGCCCGTATCAGAAGCAGAGGCCGTCGTTGACAATAACAATTTTCTGTCACAATCTAAGTTGAAGGACGCTACAACGTCACCAGGGCATACCGTCACACATGACACCGAATACCCTTCGCCGTCTCAGCTGGAAGGTGGTACGATACCCCAGGAGCATGTAGTTTCCAACGCAGAGTTGGTCCCATCATCATCACATGTAGCGACGCCAGCGCTCGCTAGCGCTGCAAAGTCACGGCGGCCGAAGCAGCTGACAGATGCACTCTCACCTAGTGGAAGCCCACAAATCGGAACAAGTCTATTGAGAAGAGAAAGCTTACGTAGGAAAGAAAGTCCAACCAAGAAAAGAGAGCTACGGAAGAGGAGTCCGAAGAAGAGGGAAACTCTATCAAGAAGAGACACGTTGCAAGAACGCGAGATACTGCAAAAAGTGATAGCAGAGACCAACGAAGGTCCCAACGCAGACGATGCTGATCATGCAGTCGTTGAGGCAGCGGCTCCTTCGAGCGATGACTTGATCGCCAGAATTGAGCAACATGAGCATAGCGTACAGCGTATCAACTCGGAGAAAAGCGCTGTTGAGGAGCAGCCTATAGAGAAGGTGGTCACTGGCGCGGAAAGTCTTATTTCGGCTTCCGATGGTGCTACAATGGAGACGGATTTGCACAGGGCAATGGAGGCTATCGAGGTCTTCGTGCATCCGACCACGAGCGACGCAAAGGATGTCTCAATCTCAACTTCTGATGCCGAGGCTGAAGAGACGAAGGCTATTGACAAAGCGAACGGGATGATTGCAAAAGCAGAGCTTGAAGAAGCAACTCAGACAGTCGAGACCGTTCAGGAGCAGACGGAACTCCCAGCCAGAAAAACTCGATCAGGAGCCCGCTTTAGTGACGACACCAGTATGCTCAGAGATTTCCTCAATCGCGCACAGGCTAGCAAAGCAGCGAAGATACCTATCTTATCACCACTGGAGGCGCCAAAACCCCAGGATTCTCCACGTCGTTCTCCACGCAAGGCGCTTAGGACCCGCATAGGCGATGCTTCAACCCCGCAAAAGCTAGGAGATATCGCTCATCGACCAGGTACACCACCTGGAATGCCAAAAGCTGATATGCTTGATTCCGACGATGCCGAAGAGATGACCGCGACACCCACATCGTGTCGACGAAGCACAAGGACACGGTTACCAGCACCTTCGAAAACTCCACCAGGCGCACCAAGCTTCATTCCTGTGAGGAGAGCCGATGGTGCAGATCCTGTGGTGTTGCAAAAGTCGCAAGCTCAAGAACTTGCGATTGTCACACGCGCCAACACTCGACGCAACAAAGGCCAGTCGAGACCACCCCTTCTGGCACTGAAAGATCTCCCAGCAGAGTTGGCAGAACCCGACACTGCGAGACAGCGGGCAGATGTTGGGAAATCGGTAGGCTGGGCGACAACGCTTGCATCTTACCAAGACCCCAAAGAGGAAGCAGATGAGGTTAAGGAGAGAAAACCGAAGGTGCGCAGGATGAAAGGTCTAGGTGGTGTGAATGGTACGCCAGCACCGAAGAAGACTACGGCGGTAGTGGGCACCTCAAACGGTACGCCGGCGCGTCGAGGCAAGGTCCGATGATGCTGGGAAGTAGCGTGACTTGGGTACAGATCCCCATCTATGTAGTAACCTGATGGGGCGTAGATAGTCGGAGAGAATCCGGGGTAATTGGCTTGTCCCCATATGGGGTTATCATGTGTATGCGAGCCTATGGATTCCGGCGGGAGTAGCTGGATACTAAATTATACTTCCATCGTTGGCTTTGACAGGCAGGCGCTTGCGCATACCCCAGGTTTTGCAGACAGCACAGACGATGGAACCGGGTCTGAGCGTCGTTCTAATTTTTCAGGTAGTCTCGTAGTCTTTTGAGCCTCGAGGGGAAAGCTCCAAGGGCAACAGTGAGCAGACGTTGAGATGGACGCTTACGGTTAGACCGAGTCGGGAGAGTCTCCGTCGTTAGCCGCGCCTTAGAATCGTCTCGCCGAAATCCTGCGGACGAGAACTTCACTCCTGATCCATCTCTGCCTGCAGCTTCCGATGTCGCGCACAGTGAACAAGAGTACATGCAGCAGGAATCACATCATGACCAGTATGCGAAATGTTGGAACAGTCTTCCACCCGGAAATTTCTGCACTGGCACGTGGACCAGCGACAAGACCCAGGCGTCGTGGATTTGTTCTGTCAGAACTGGCAATATCTGACACCGCGAAATTGAAGACTCTTCACCAACGGCGGGATGATGGCATGCAAAGCTTGTTGGCTAGCATGCGATCCCTTAATTCACACTGATTTTGCCCTTGCTCGTGCTAACTGATGATTCACTCCCGTTGGGCAGGCCGCGAGGGGAATTTTGCCGCCTGTCTTGTCCTTCGCCTTCTGTCTCGACGCCCAAGAGACTGCGTGAGAACTGTGACCCCTCAACACAAAGGAAGTACCAGGATTACTATTACTCATTCATAAGTCTAGTTGGCATCCGCACCAAATACTGACTCTCTCTCTCTCTCTCTCTCTTTCTCTATCTCTCCCGCTGCCTTCTAAGCACCTGCAGCCTCTCACCCTGCGCTTCCTGCATCTCATTCACACTGCATCTTAGCTGCCGAATTCGAATATCTCAAAGCGGTCACGCGCTGGACGGCTTCTGTTACCGCAACACAGACGAAATCCGACGATCTTTCCTACTACGACAATGCGATACCAACCATCGGATTTCCACAAACTCACCAATCGAAGAAACTCATGCCCATATATTTCCCCAGATTCTGCGCTTGAGCCTCCTCCTGCAGAATACACCAACGGCGGCCGGATCCCTGTTTCTGCCGACAAGCGCCCCATCGATATCGGACGTGCAGCAGATTCTCCGGGAAAAGCGCAAGCGTCACGTCAGAGCGGCGAAATAAGAAAAGGGTCATGGTCTTCAGTGAAGGAAGACGAAGGCGGTAAGCTTTAGAATCTTCCGCGTGTGACACATATTTTTACATACTGTTTACCTAAAATCATTTTTCTGACATCCATCATGCGGTCAGGCATAGCTCAATCCTTCCTCGAGACCGTCAATACCTCCGCCGGCAAGGCTCAAGAGGCCGACCATGAAGCCGTCAGCCCTACCGGCAGCGGCACCTGCGACTGTTGCTGCCGCTGTGGGAGAAACACTAAATGGCAACCACTCGGCCCTGGCCGTGGACGTAGAAGCAAGAGCTATACCGCCCCGAGGACCGGCATATCTGAGCTTTCGGGCTGGGACTTGGAGCTTCCTCGGAGACAGGAGTCTCGAGAGATTGAGCAGCCGCGGAGAAATTACGGCCCAGGCGAAGCACCTCTTGAGAGACTACCTGTCGAGGTATTAGGTAAATAACTGTGTCAACCAAAGTGCGACCGGCGTTGACACTGTGACAGATGAGGTCGTTGCGCAGCTTGCGATTGATCTCCCACCTACCGCCTATGGTCCACGTAATGTCGACCTGATCAATTGCCTTTTGACATCAAAAACCATACACGTCGCTACAGTCAGTACCCTCTACCGCAGTATCACGCTTCCTCACTCCTCGATCTATGCCAAGTTTTTCAACCACATATCCGCCTTCCCCGGCCTGGGAACGATCGTGAGGAGATTAGACCTTTCTCACTTTACGTCCGTGGGGCTCGGCCGTAGCAGGCAATCAAACTCTGAAGTCCAGAACCTCACATCCAAGACCTTACTCAAAATTCTCGACCTCACGCCGGCCATTCAAGAGGTTCTTCTCCAGGAGAACCTCGACGATGATATCGATGAGAATGTCCTTCACAAGCTCTTCTTCGGCCTTCCCAAGCTCCGAGCTGTTGATTTCTGTGCCTCCTCCTCCCAATCCTTTGTTGACGCTTTCTCTTGTACGTTGAGCCGCCTTGTGGAAGCCCCTTCAGCCGTACTCAACATCCGCCGATTGGGCCTCCACGAATGTTTCACTCTGCCTAGCTCCGTCTTCGAGACCCTACTCCCACGTCTCCCGCAGCTTACTCACCTTGATGTTTCTCATACGCGTATCACAGACAGCGCCCTCCAAGCTCTCTCTCGCTCGGCGACACTTTCCCACCTCAACCTTGGTCGATGTACTCATATCACTGGCGAGGGGGTTGTCGACTTCCTCATTTCGCACCCGGCCGTCAAAGACCTTGTCTACCTGAATCTTCACTGCGATATCTCGCGCTACCGGCTGCTATGGGAGCCAGACGTCGATCGCCTACTTCCAGCTCTACCATCGACTCTCCGCTCACTCAACCTCAACGGTGCACACATCCATCGACACCATCTTTCGCAGTTCCTTCCTCTGACCAAGCACCTTGAGGAGCTTGGCATCGCCTGTGCCAACCTGTCGCTCGCGGATGTCAATGCGATCTTCCGTCCTCCTCATTGCGAGAATGCAGACGCGAAGGATCTCCCGGCGTGGGAGCCATCTACACTGCACTATCTCGATCTGACGGCCATCCCGTCCATCACGCGAACAAGCATCTTCAATACCCCAGCTCCGTCCAACATCTTACTTTCGGAGCCCACTTTACCTCTCGAAGTCATCGAGCTAGGTGACAAAGCCATCTCTTCCCTCCGCGAATGCAAAAACACCAACAAACGCCTCGGCTGGGTGGTCAAAGAACTCGGCCGACGTGGCTGGTACGTCCGTGAGAGACCAGGAGCTACGAGCGGCAAACGGAGCTGGAAGATGGGCGCGATGTGGTGGGGTATGCGAAAGGTGCCGGTTGCGTGGGGCGAAGTTGGGGGTTTGTATGGGCATTACATGTTCAAAAAGTGAGCGAAATGTTCCTAGAGCGCTGCTGCGACGGAGCACAAGAGTACATGATACCCTTTTCTTTCGTTCAAGCATGCGGGAGGTGAAAAAGCTTAGAGGGGCAAAAGTTTTAAGATTTGAATGACATGTACAATATTTTCACCAAAAGCGTTCGACATTTGATGCTTTCACGGTGGGATAGAGGGGTGGAGAAACGGCTGGGGCGTGGGTTATGCTCTAATTGTATGATAGAGACGAAATCAATGGATATTAGAACCACCAACTTATCCTATCCATCCTATACGTTTGAACCATGCAGAAATGGCTCGATCGATGACCCTTCACTTACTCTGAGCGCATTCTGTGACCCTACATCCAGCACTGTCGGCAAGCACGGTCCTCCACCAATGCTTTTTCGGGCAGGACTTGGCATCCTCAGCATCTTTTCCACGACCAAGCCTCAAGCATCAAAGCTTGGTGTCAACTCAGGATCTTTCACGCTCCTTAAAGCTTAGTATAACATCGAGATAACCGCGCCGTTGGAACGGCCGACTATGGCACTATCTGGGCATCAAGTCGCTCTCACCCGAGTGTTCGCAAACGTCATGAGAGCAGAGATATAGCTCTATGATGCTCGGTCTAATGGGCACTATTCGGCAACGATGATGATGCGTGTTAGTCTAGCACATAGGTATGTCAGCCGAGGAGTTCTGGGTGTGAGCGATCAGCTTGCTATATTGTAGTTTCATGACTGGAGCGGAATACCATCGTACAAGTTTCATATGGCGGTCTTGGCATCAGCGGGAGAAAACTCGCATAATTAGCCTAGATTATATACTAAAAATCTATACTTTCTTTATAGTTACTTATTAACTACGTTAGTCCTAATTAGGTTATTATAAAGTTATAAATACCTTAATTATTTAATCTTATTAACTTTATAATATCTTCTAGACCCTACGTTATACCTCTACGTAAAAAGGTTATCCTTAAGTAGCCTACCTTTAATAATATATTTATAATAGTAGAGCTACCTAATTAATAACCTTATATACTTAGTTAATATACTCTTAAGGTAGTAGAAGATACTCTTCTTCTTTAAATAATTACCCTTATATTATTATTATTAAGGGAGGTTAATCCTAAGGTCTATACTTTAATATAAATAGGATAGGAGTAAGAGTATAAATCTTATATATTAATATTTATATAAGTATCCTTATTATTAATAATATCCTTATTTATATCTTAAGGGCGAGCTATATTACTATTTAATAAAGAGGAGGAGTTAGATACTAAGTTAAAATTAAAATATATATAATTTAATAAAGTCTTCTTTAAAAGGAAGGATTATAACTTATATAATTATATTTATACTATTAATAGATCTAATAAGGATAAATAGACTAATATATATACTCTTAAATATAATATTATATAAAAGGTAAATATAATTATTATTAAAATAGAATTAACTTATTAACTTATTAATATTAAAGTTATCCTTATATAAAAAGATTAAAAGAAAGATAAGAAGTATACTATTAATATTAATATTAATTAATAAAATATTAAAAAGGTAATATTATATAAATAATTTATAAGCTTTAAGGATATTA
>JAABUK010007164.1_pt1 | contig 16226 bp, 15 predicted proteins | sample 5559141 | NCBI WGS metagenome assembly JAABUK01 (sample SAMN10711869, study PRJNA513367) | rock metagenome | isolation source: Antarctica rocks | place: Antarctica: Victoria Land, Pudding Butte nord | collected 2016-01-03
CCTCCTCCTTGACCACATCGATGCCCACGACATCGTCGAGGCGTACGTCGAGCTGGTCGGGCCGGAAGACGACGTGCGGCGAGCGGCCGCTGATGGCGTAATAGGCCACGGCGAAGCCGATCAGGGCTACGAAGAACAGTATGGGGGTGACGGTCACCCAGTCGATGTGGGGAAAGGCGAACACATTGAACGGCCGGCCGTCGGCCAGACGCCACCACAAGTAGGCGGTGGGCGCGCCGAGGACGGCCGCCAGGAGCCACAACCGGCGGCGGCGGCGGGACTCGCGGGCGACCCCCACGTCGGCTCCCGCGGTGGATAGGACCGTCGTACCGGAAAAGACCGTCGAAGCGGTAGCTGTCGGCACCGGGCCCCCTGCGTCGGGCACGCGGCCGGGCCGCTGTGCTCAACCGATCCTCGCCCCCACCGTGCTGCGCCGCCAGCATTGGGCGGGGCATTCACCCGATCGGGCTATCAAGTTCAGCCGAGGCCGGCGAAAAGGTCGGTCTCCCAGCCATTCGGGCCGTCGCCGCGGCCGCGCTCGCCGCGGACCAGGACGTAATGCTCCCGGCCGAATGCCTGCTGCCCCAATCTGTTTGATAGGGCGAAGAAGAAGCCGTCGACGGCGATCTGCGTGGCGTGGGCCCGCATCGCGGCCAGTTTGGCGTCGAGCTGACCAGCTGCGTCGATCTGCGTGGTGATCTCCTCGTCGGAGACTCCACCGGGCAGCTCGTCGGGGGAGCCCGCTCGCTCAAAGGCCTCCGACCCGCTCTCCCGGATGGCCTCGACCGCGGCCTGCAGGTAGGACTTGGGAATGGCCGAGAAATAGAGCTTGGCCACCTCCCACGGCTCGCCGGCATCCGGCGTACCGGCCGGGTCAGCGGCCCGGTCGACCGCTGCCACCGTCACCCGGTGGGCCTGGATGTGGTCGGGGTGGCCGTAGCCACCGTTGGCGTCGTAGGTGACGACGACCTGTGGGCGTACGTCACGGATGACCCGGACGAGGGCGTCGACGGCCTCGTCGAAGTCGGCCCGCCAGAAGCAGGTAGGAGCCTCGTTGGCCGGGGTGTCCATCATCCCACTGTCGCGCCAGCGGCCTGGGCCGCCGAGGAACCGGTGGTCGGTGACCCGCAAGGCTTCCATCGCCACGGCCAGCTCGTCGGCCCGGTGCAGGCCCAGGCCGCCGTCGCGGCCGGCGGCCAGGTGCTCGAGGTCCGGCACCAGGATCTCGCCCTCCTCGCCCTGGGTGCAGGTGACGAGGGTGACCAACGCACCCTCCGCGGCGTACTTCGCCATCGTCGCGCCGGTCCCGATCGTCTCGTCGTCGGGATGCGCGTGCACCAGCAGCAGCCGGTGCGCGTGGTCGAGCGCCTCCATGTCCACCCACGGCCGGGCTTCCAGCGGATCGAGCACCGCCCGGGCCTCGTCGAGCACCGACTGCTCGTCGTCGTGGGCCGAACTGTCGCCGGGCTCGACACTCGTCATGCTGGCGACCATACGATGCCGGGCATGAGCGCTGACACCTCCTTCCCCCGGCTTGCTGCGCGCACCCAGCGCTTCACCCTCGGCCGCCCGCGCGCGGTCCGGGTGACCGCCGACGGCCGGCGGGTCCTGTTCCTGCGATCGGGCAGCGGCACCGACCCGGTGAATTCGCTGTGGCAGCTCGATGTCGGCTCCGGCGAGGAGAGCCTGATGGCCGACGCCCGCTCGCTCTTGGCCGGCGCCGAGGAGCTGACGGCGGCCGAGCGGGCCCGCCGGGAAAGACAACGCGAGGCGACCAGCGGCATCGTCTCCTACGCTGTGGACGCGTCGGCGTCGATGGCCACGTTTGCCTTGTCCGGCCGCCTTTTCCGGGCGTCACTGACTGGTGGGCAGGTCAGCGAGGTGGCGGTGGCCGGGCCGGTGGCGGATCCGCGGCCGTCCCCGGACGGGCAGTGGACCGCCTACGTCTCCGACGGTGCGCTGCATGCGGTGTCGGCGGACGGGGCCGACCAAGTGCTGGCGGCTGAGAACGGCGTCACCTGGGGCTTGGCCGAATTCGTGGCGGCCGAGGAGATGGGCCGGTTCCGCGGCTACTGGTGGGCGCCGGACTCCGCCGGTGTGCTGGCCGCCCGGGTCGACGAGACTCCGGTGCAGCGCTGGCACATCGCCGACCCGGCCAACCCGGACTCGCCGCCCGCCGAGGTCGCCTACCCGCGGGCCGGCAGTCCAAATGCCGACGTGACGCTGGCGTACCTGCCGCTGTCCGGTGAGCGGGTCGAGGTGGCGTGGGACCGGGCTGCTTTTCCGTACCTGACCACGGTGCACTGGAGCGACAACGGCCCGCCGCTGCTGGTGGTGATGGCGCGTGACCAGCGTACGAGCCAGGTCCTGACGCTCAACCCAACTCTGGGCGTGACCAGCGTGCTGCGGGAGGACTCCGACGCGCATTGGCTGGAGGTGGTGCCGGGCGTGCCCGCGTGGGGTCCCGAGGCGCGCCTGGTATGGACCGCCGACGTCGACGGGATGCGCCGGCTGATGGTCGGTGGCGACGTGGTCACCCCGCCGTCGATGCACGTACGCGAGGTGCTCGACGTCGGCCCACGAGGCGTCGTGGTGTCGGTCTCGCGCGACGACCCGGCCGAGGTGCTGGTGGAGCTGGTCACGTGGGACCGCGACATCGTGCCGCTCACCGACTCCGGCGTCAGCTCGGTGGCGGTCGGCGGCCCGGACACGGTCCTGCGGATGTCGGCCGGTCTGGACCGCTTCGGCACCACCTTTTCGGTCAACGGCCACGAGCTCGCGTCCCACGCCGAGACGCCGCCGCTGACCCCCGAGGTCACGCTGCTGTGGTCCGGTCGGCGACGCCTGCGGACCGGATTGGTGTGGCCGACCGGGCACGTCGCGGGGACGAAGCTGCCGGTGCTGATGGATCCCTATGGAGGGCCGCACCACCAGGAGGCCATGGCCGCCCGCAATGCGTGGCTCGAGCCGCAATGGCTGGCCGACCAGGGGTTCGCGGTGCTGGTCGCCGACGGGCGGGGCACGCCGGGACGCGGCACCGACTGGGAGCGCGCCGTGGCCGGCGACCTGGCCACAGCAGCGCTGGAGGACCAGGTCGACGCATTGCAGTCGGTGGCCGCTTCGCACCCGGACCTGGACCTGACCCGGGTGGCGATCCGCGGCTGGTCCTTCGGCGGCTACCTCGCCGCCGCGGCCGTACTGCGCCGCCCGGACGTCTTCCACGCGGCGATCGCCGGGGCGCCGGTCACCGACTGGGCGCTCTACGACACCTTCTACACCGAGCGCTACCTCGGCACCGACGCCTCCGCCGAGCCTTACCGGCGAAGCTCGCTGCTCGACGACGCGGCCGGCCTGCAGGGCCAGCTGATGATCATCCACGGGCTGGCCGACGACAACGTAGTCGTCGCCCACTCGCTGCGGCTGTCCTCCGCCCTGCTGGCGGCGGGCAAGCCGCACACGGTGCTGCCGCTGTCGGGGGTGACCCATATGGCCCAGCAGGAGGCCGTCGCAGAGAATCTCCTGCTGCTACAGGTCGACTTTCTCCGCCGCGCGCTCGGCTGACGCCCGCATTCCCACCACGCTGTCCGCGCCCGCCGTGGCGGTGCGGGGCGTCGGGGCTATGCCAGCGCTACGCCGGCCGGGACTTGCGCCCGCGCGACTTCTCCCGCAGCTGGGCCGACAGCTCGACCTTGCGGATTCGTACCGTCGCCGGCGTCACCTCGACACACTCGTCCTCGCGGCAGAACTCCAGCGCCTGCTCCAGCGACAGCGCCCGGTGCGGGATCAGCGGCACCAGGACGTCGCTGGAGGACTGCCGCATGTTGGTGAGCTTCTTTTCCTTGGTGGGGTTGACGTCCATGTCGTCGGCGCGGGAGTTCTCGCCGACGATCATCCCCTCGTAGACCTCGATGCCGGGCGGGACGAACATCGTGCCGCGCTCCTGCAGGTTCGACAGGGCAAAGCCCGTCGTCGGCCCGCTCCGGTCGGCGACCAGGCTGCCGGTCGGGCGGGTCCGCAGCTCGCCGTGCCAGGGCTCATAGCGCTCGTGGACATGGTGCAGCAGCCCGGTCCCCCGGGTCTCGGTCAGGAACTCGGTCCGAAAGCCGATCAGCCCGCGGGCCGGTACGAGGTATTCCATCCGCACCCAGCCGGTGCCGTGGTCGACCATCTGCTCCAGCCGCCCCTTGCGCAGCGCCATCAGCTGGATCAGCACGCCCTGGTAGTCACTCGGTGCGTCGATGGTGAGGCGTTCCATCGGCTCGCAGAGCACGCCGTCGACGATCCGGGTGACCACCTGCGGCTTGCCGACGGTCAGCTCGAAACCCTCGCGACGCATGATCTCGACCAGCACCGCCAGCTGCAGCTCGCCGCGGCCCTGCACCTCCCAGGTGTCGGGGCGCTCGGTGGGCAGCACGCGGATCGACACGTTGCCGACCAGCTCGGCGTCCAGCCGGCTCTTCACCAGCCGGGCGGTGAGTTTCTTGCCGCTCTCGCCGGCCAGCGGTGCGGTGTTGATGCCGACCGTCATCGACAGGCTCGGCTCGTCGATGGTGATGACCGGCAACGGGCGCGGATCGTCGGGGTCGGCGAGCGTCTCGCCGATCGTGATCTCCGGGATGCCGGCGATGGCCACGATGTCGCCCGGTCCGGCCTCGTCGACCGACGTACGATCCAGCGCCCGGGTCATCAGCAGCTCGGTGATCTTGACCCGGGTTACGGTTCCGTCGACCTTGCACCATGCGGCCTGCTGGCCCTTGCGGATCGTCCCGTTGTGCACCCGGCACAAGGCAAGCCGGCCCAGGTACGGCGAGGCGTCGAGGTTGGTCACGTGCGCCTGCAGCGGCGCACCCTCGACGTACGTCGGCGCCGGCACCGTGTCGAGCAGGACCGCGAACAGCTCTTTGAGGTCCTCGCCGGCCGGCGACGTGCCGTTGTCCGGCCGGGTCGTCGAGGCCTGCCCGCTGCGGGCCTGGCAGTAGACGATCGGGAAGTCGATCTGCTCGGAGTCGGCGTCGAGGTCGAGGAACAGCTGGTAGGTCTCGTCGACCACTTCGGCGATTCGGGCGTCCGGCCGGTCCACCTTGTTGATGACGAGGACGACCGGCAGCCTCTCGGCCAGGGCCTTGCGAAGGACGAACCGGGTCTGCGGAAGCGGCCCCTCGCTGGCGTCCACGAGCAGCAGCACGCCGTCCACCATCGACAGCGCGCGCTCCACCTCGCCGCCGAAGTCCGCGTGGCCGGGGGTGTCGATGATGTTGATGGTCGTCCCGGCGTAGCGGACCGCGGTGTTCTTGGCCAGGATCGTGATGCCCTTCTCACGCTCCAGGTCCATCGAGTCCATCACCCGGTCGTCGATGTCCGCGCCGACCCGGAACGCGCCCGACTGCCACAGCATGGCGTCGACCAGCGTGGTCTTGCCGTGGTCGACATGGGCGATGATCGCGACGTTGCGCAGATCGTCTCTGGACGGCATGCGAGGACTCCGAACCGCTGGTCTGATGGATGGGCCGCGTCAGCTCACGCCTGGCCGCCTCCCATGGTACGCCGCGACGTGTGAGATTTCCCGCAGTCGAGCTCCGCCTCTGCCGGAAGCACGGCCGGCCTGCATATCCTGTCGGAGGACTTCCTGCTGGCTTAGGCGAAAGGCGCTCTGGATGACATCTGCCGGCCTGACCGCACCCGGGCGTGCCCGGATCACGGCCCGGACGCTGCGTACGGACCGCTGGTGGGTGCAGCCGCTCATCACGTTCGTCGTGCTGCTGGCCTTTGTCGTCTATGCCACCTGGGCTGCATTCGTGAACCGCAACTACTTCGCCGAGCCCTACGTCTCGCCCTTCTATTCGCCGTGTCTGTCGAGCAACTGCGGCACGGTGCCGGGGTCGCACGGCGTGCCGCACCTGTCGCTGCTCGGCTCGTGGTGGCGCCTGTCGCCGGCCGTCTTCATCCTCGTCATTCCCGGCGCTTTCCGGCTGACCTGCTACTACTACCGCAAGGCCTACTACCGCTCCTTCTGGCTCTCCCCCGCTGCTTGTGCGGTGGCCGAGCCGCGCAAGCGCTACACCGGCGAGACGCGGTTCCCACTGATCGGGCAGAACCTGCACCGGTATTTCTTCTACCTGGCCACCCTGGTCAATCTGGTCCTCACCTACGACGCGATCATCGCCTTCCGCGACCACCACGGTCGCTGGGGGCACATGGGGCTCGGCACACTCGTGGTCGTCGTCAACGCCCTGCTGCTGTGGGCATATTCGATCTCATGCCACTCCTGCCGTCACCTGATCGGCGGGCGGCTGACCCACTTCTCCAAGCATCCGGTGCGCTACAAAATCTGGACGCAGCTGTCGAAGCTCAACGCCCGGCACATGCAGATCGCCTGGGTGTCGCTGGTCTGGGTCGCGTTCACCGACATCTACATCCGCCTTGTGGCCAGCGGCACCATCACCGATCTGAAGTTCTTCTGATGGCGGACCTCGAGCGGCACAGCTACGACGTAGTCGTCATCGGCGCCGGCGGGGCCGGCCTGCGCGCGGCGATCGAGGCCCACGAACAGGGCGCGCGCACCGCAGTGGTCTGCAAATCCCTACTGGGCAAGGCGCATACGGTCATGGCCGAGGGCGGGATCGCCGCGGCGATGGGCAATGTGTGGAGCGAGGACAACTGGCGGGTGCATTTCCGCGACACCATGCGCGGCGGCAAGATGCTCAACCACTGGCGGATGGCCCAGCTCCACGCCCAGGAGGCTCCTGACCGGGTCTGGGAGCTGGAGGAGTGGGGTGCGCTCTTCGACCGTACGAAGGAAGGCCTGATCTCCCAGCGGGACTTCGGGGGCCACCGCTACGCGCGACTGGCCCACGTCGGCGACCGCACCGGCCTGGAGATGATCCGCACCTTGCAGCAGCGCGCCGTCTCCCTCGGTATCGACGTGTTCATGGAATGCACGATCACCCGGCTGTTGAAGGAGGGCGACCGCATCTCGGGCGCTTTCGGCTACTGGCGGGAGTCAGGTCGCTTCATCTGCTTCGACGCCCCTGCCGTGGTGCTCGCGACCGGTGGGATCGGCAAGTCGTACAAGGTCACATCTAATTCCTGGGAGTACACCGGGGACGGGCACTCCCTTGCCCTGCAGGCGGGCGCAGCCCTGTTGAACATGGAATTCGTGCAGTTCCACCCGACCGGCATGGTCTGGCCGCTGTCGGTCAAGGGCATCCTGGTCACCGAATCGGTGCGTGGTGACGGCGGCGTCCTGCGCAACTCCGAGGGCAAGCGGTTCATGTTCGACTACATCCCGGAGATGTTCCGGGCCGAGACCGCCGACAGCGAGGCCGAGGGCGACCGCTGGTACGACGACCACACGAACAATCGCCGCCCACCGGAGCTGCTGCCGCGCGACGAGGTGGCGCGGGCGATCAATTCCGAGGTCAAGGCCGGGCGCGGATCGCCGCACGGCGGGGTGTTCCTCGACATCGCCTCGCGTCGGCCGGCCGAGGTCATCCGCAAGAAGCTGCCGTCGATGTATCACCAGTTCAAGGAGCTGGCCGATGTCGACATCACGGCCACGCCGATGGAGATCGGCCCCACCTGCCATTACGTGATGGGTGGGGTGGAGGTCGACCCGGACACGGAGATGTCCGGCGTGCCAGGCCTTTACGCCGCGGGTGAGGTGGCCGGGGGCATGCACGGCGCCAACCGGCTGGGTGGCAATTCACTGTCGGACCTGCTGGTCTTCGGCCGGCGGGCCGGCTTGGCCGCGGCGCAGTATGCCACGAAGGCCGGCACCCGGCCGGCGGTCCACGACGACGACGTGGCAGAGGCGTCGCGGGCGGCGCTGGCACCGTTCGAGGGTGACGGCGGCGAGAACCCGTACACCCTGCAGAGCGACCTGCAGACCACCATGAACAACCTGGTCGGAATCATCCGGAACAAGGCCGAGATCGAGCAGGCACTGGTGCGGATCGAGGCTTTGAAGGAGCGGGCCCGCCACCTCACGGTGGAGGGTCACCGGCAGTACAACCCCGGCTGGCACCTGGCTCTCGACATCGCCAACATGCTCAAGGTCTCCGAATGCATCGCCGCAGCCGCCCTCGCCCGCGAGGAAAGCCGCGGCGGGCACACCCGGGACGACTTCCCCAAGCCCGATCCCGCCTGGGGCAAGCTGAATCTCATCCTGCGCGACGAGGGTGGCCAGATCACGCTGACCAGGCAGCCGCTGCCGCAGATGCCGGCGGAGCTCGCCCCGCTCTTCGAAGAGGCAAAGGAGACCGCCTGATGGATTCCCACGACGCGCACTTCCGGGTGTGGCGGGGCGACATCGACGGCGGTGACCTGGTCGACTTCACGGTGGCCGTCAACGAGGGCGAGGTCGTCCTCGACGTCCTGCACCGCATCCAGCAGACCCAGGCCGGCGACCTGGCCATCCGGTGGAATTGCAAGGCCGGCAAGTGCGGCTCCTGCAGCGCCGAGATCAACGGGCGTCCACGGCTGATGTGCATGACCCGGATGAATCTGTACCAGCCGACGGAGACGCTCACCATCACTCCGCTGCGCGCGTTCCCCGTCATCCGCGATCTGGTCACCGACGTCTCCTTCAACTACGAGAAAGCCAAGCAGGTCCCGGCTTTTGCCCCGCAGCCGCGGGAGGCCGACGGCACCTACCGGATGGCCCAGATCGACGTCGAGCGCGGGCAGGAATTCCGCAAGTGCATCGAGTGCTTCTTGTGCCAGAACGTCTGCCACGTGGTGCGTGACCACGAGGAGAACAAGAAATCCTTTGCCGGGCCGCGATTCTTCATCCGCTACGCCGAGCTCGACATGCACCCGCTCGACACCAACGACCGCAAGCGCATGGCGCAGGAGCAGGCCGGCCTGGGCATGTGCAACATCACCAAGTGCTGCAGCGAGGTCTGCCCCGAGGGCATCCACATCACCGACAACGCCATCATCCCGATGAAGGAGCGCGTCGTCGACACCAAGTACGACCCGCTGGTGTGGCTGGGCAACAAGATTCGCCGGCGCGGCGCCTCAGACGGCTAACAGCCGCTGCAGCTCCGCAACCAGCGGCAGGTCGGCCGGAAGCCAATCGACGTCGGTCAGCTCGTCGGCCCCGAGCCAGCGCAATGCCCGGTGCTCGATAGCGACCGGCGTGCCCGTCAGGATGCGAGCCAGCCACACTCGGAGCACCCACGAGCCGTCGGACAGGCTGATGTCGGAGCCCAGCCGGTTACCGACGGCTATCTGGATGCCGAGCTCTTCCTGGCACTCGCGTACCAGCGCGGCCACTTCGGTCTCGCCCGCCTCGACCTTGCCGCCGGGGAACTCCCAGCGCCCGGCGAGGTCCGGTGGGGCCGCACGCTGAGCGCCCAGCACGCGCTGACCGTCCACGATCGCGGCGCCAACGATGATTCGCACGAGTAGGCAGTCTGCCAGGCGACCGGCGCACCGGACCGGGCATGATGGGCACGGCGCAACGCCGAAAACCGAGGAGGACGCAATGGCCGAATTGCTGGATGCGCACATGATCGAAGATGCGCTCACCAATCTGCCGGACTGGTCGGGCGGCCCCGATCGGCTCACCCGCACCGCGGCCCTAACCGACGAGCAGCACCGCCTGGTGCATGACCGGATAATGGTCAGCGCGGACGCGATGGACCATCATCCCGACGTGGAAAGGTCCGGCGATCAGACCAGATTCACGGTGTCGACCCACTCCGACGGCGGCGTGACGGCCAAGGACATCGCGCTGGCCTCGGAGATCGACACCGTGGTGCGGCATGAGACCGGCGAGCCGCCGCTGCCGGCGCCGGACGAGGTGCTGAGCCAGCGTGCGGTGACGACGAGCGGCGCGGAGGGTCACGCCGGTCCGTCGGCCGCCGGCGAGCACCGGGCGGCCGGGGAATTCATGGGGGTCGCGTCAGCCAGCGGCGGCACCCCGCAGGTGCCGCTACCCGATACCGCGCCCGGGGAACCCGAGCCGGGTAACCCGCGAGAGCAGGATCCGGCCGGCGATCCGGCCTAGCTCGACTCGGGCGGCCGTCCAGGCGGTCGTTCAGGCGGCTGGCACCGGGTCGGCACCACGCCGACCGTACGGCCGGCAGCGGCAGAGCCGGCGGACGGCGAGCCAGCCCCCACGCCAGTTGCCATATGTGGTCAGGGCCTGCTTGGCGTACCGGGAGCAGCTGGGGGTGAAACGACAGCACGCTGGCCGGCGCGGGCTGATCTGCTCCTGGTAGGCCCGGATCACTGACAGCAGCAGCCCGCCGTCGAGTCGGGTCCGGCGCGGGTGCTTCAGGGCCGCTAGCAACCGGCCGGCGAAGAAAGCGATCAGGCAACTGTCGCCGAGCGCCTCGGCGATGCAGCACCCGCTCTCGAGGAGGCAGGCATCACGGGCGCACGAGCTGCCGCCACGCCGCGGTGGACCATACCCGTAGCCGTAGGTCCGGTAGCCGAACGGACCCGGTCGGTACGGTCGCCGTCGCATCTGCGCGCCTCTCGCTCGGTCGGGCTGGCCGGATGATCGAGCTACTGCGCCAGGCGCCAGGCGGTGAAGCTGTGCAGCTCCCAGCCGGAGTGGTTGTGCCACGCAGCACCGGTGTGGTCTGGATCCCAGAAAACAAATCCCTGAATGTCGAGCAGCGTGCCGCCCGGGGGATCCGGCTGGCTCCAGCCAGCGGCCCGGAAGTTGCCGTCATTCTCGATATGAATGTGGTTGAGGTCGGCCGGCGTGCTCGCCGGCGCGCTCGGGTCGTTGACCGTGCAGGTCCAGTCGCCGTCCTTGTTGATTTTCTGGCAGGAGCCCATCTTCACGCGATGCAGCTCCACAAACACCGGGACGCCGGACACGCTGCACGGCGGGGTGATTGAGCGCCGATCCGGGATGCCCGGCTTGAAGCCGCCCCCGGCAAAAGTCGCGCCTCCCAGCGACGAGCGCTGGCTGCCGAGCACGTGAGCGAGCGTGGTCACCGCGGCCTGGCACTGGACATGTCGATTCCATGAGGCACTGGTCGCCAATGTCGCCGCCGGACGCGGTGACACCGTAGGCGTCGCTGCCTGCGCGGCCCACATAGAGGCGACCAGGACGGTCCCCGCCACGGCGACCACGACCCCGGACCGGCGATGCGCAGAAATATTTTTACCCATTGGAATACGTTACCTGAGTCGCCGGCGCTCCACTGCCTCAACCGCCACAGTCACTCGTCCGCCAGCATGTGGGAACCGGACCGTAACGTCGGCGGGGCCGGCATCGATGTAGGAGCATGCGATTCTCACGCCGGATAGGCGTTTCCGCGAGTGTCCTTTCCATTGCGGTGAGTGGGCTTGTGCCGGCCGCCTCGGCATCGGCCGCTTCCCCGCCACAACAAGGCATATCGAAGGGTTCAATCCCGCTGGCGACCGCGTCGGCATCAGCGTTCGGGGTCTCGATCAACACTCCCCAAGACGTGGCTCGGCTGTCCAACTTGATGCGCCGGCCCTTGTCCTCCGTCCGGGTATTCATGAACGGCACGCCCAGCGCATGGTCGCAGTCGTCGTTGCTCGCCTCGATTCCCAGCAACGGAAGTGTGTCGCTGTCATTCCAGTCGGGCTCGCCGAGTCAGATCCAGGCATTCCTGTCCGGTCACCCGCGCACGATGACCTGCTATGCGACGTACTGGCACGAGCCGGAGCTCGACTACACAACCATGGCCCAAAAGGCGAACTACCGCGCCACCTGGGCGTCCTACGGCCCGGCCATTCGGGCCGCCGGCTGCAAGCCGACACTCCTGCTGATGAGGTGGTCGCTGAGCCCGAGCTCCGGCCGTAACTGGCGTGACTGGTATCCGGCCGGCGCCGTCGACGTGCTCGGCTTCGATGCCTACAACGCGGCGGCAAAGCATGGAACGTACGGGACCGGGTCGGATTTCATCTCGCCGATCCAGGCCGCGTCGGCCCAGACCGGTCTTCCTTGGGCGTTGGGCGAAGTCGCCTCCGACATCCCGGCCGGGACCTCGGCCGGTAATCGGGCCGCGTGGGCGCACAGTGTGGCCGTCGCCGCGGCCGCCGACCCCAGATTCGCTTTTGCCGAATGGTGGGACCAGGTGTCCAAAGACGGCAGCCGAGATTATCGACTCGACAGCGCAGCGGCCACGTCATGGCAGCCGTAGCCGCTCGTTTCTTTACCGGCCGTAAGCGGTGAGATTGCCGTGGTCATCGGCGATGAACAGCTGACCCGCGGCGAAGACCGGCTGGGCGAAGACGTCGGCCCCGTTCGAGATGATGCCGACCGGTCGCCCGCTGGTTTCGTCGAACAGCCGCACCGAGGGCGTCGCGCCGGCCGGGCACTTGTACTGGGCCACCGCGAGCACATGGGTGACCGCGTTCACCGTGGGGCTGCCCCCGCTGCCAGATCAAGCGGCCGGTGGCTGCATCGAGGACGTAGAAGTGTGACTTGCGGTCACCGATGTAGACCCGTCCGCCGACCACTGTCGCGCTGGCGTCGAAGCGGGCCGCTGTCGTGAACCGCCACCGCGCGGTCAGTTGACCGGCGTTTGCCCTCGTGATCGCGGGGTCGCCGAAAGCCGCCGAAGAGTGTTGGGGGTTGCGCTCATACGCCGGCCAGTCTGCGCCGCCGGACCCTGCTGCGACGTTGCGGGACGGGCTAGTGCTGGCGGCAGTGGCGCTGGCTGCAGCGTTGCTGACCGATGCGGCCAACGCGGCGAAGATTGACGCGGCGGCGAGTGCCCGGCGACGGCGCATGATGCTCCCTCTATCGGCGGAGGCGCGGCCTTGCGGGACGCGCAGCCATTTTCGGGTCGGACAACCATAGCGCGCCGAACCGGCAGGATTCGGGCGTTCTAACAATAATGTTGCAATCGGCCCGTCGGCCAAGATGGCACGGATTAGCCACGTATGCATCAGCACTCCATGACGTCAAGAGCGAAGAAGCGCCTGTTGTGTCAATGCAGGGTCGGCGAATGCAGACGCGTAGCTCGGTCAGCTGGGATGCGTCAGGAAAGCTGATCTCCGTTTGCGACGCAGCACCTTCTGCAGCCGGGCTGTCACAGCCCAACGACGACCCATGAGATCACGAGTCCCCGTCCGCGGCCGTCGCTGACTGGAGGCGCAGCACGGCCTGCTCGAGTGGGGGAAGATCATTCTCGACAGTGCTCTGCACGATCGAGTGCAAGGTGTCGAAGTAGCGGTGCGCCAGTCGGTCGCGCATCGCTGCAATATCTTGCCAGGGCGTACCCGGCTCCGTTACTACTACCTCGGCGCCGATACCCTTCACCGCCTCACCGATCTCGATGAGGCGGACCCGAACCGCGTCGTAGACCAAACCATCGCTTAAGTCGCCGCGTTGCAGGTGGCTCCGGATGGCCTCGATCGCGTCGAGGATGTCCGCGAGGCGCTCCCTGTCGCGCCGGCTCACATCGGTATGGCTTCCCGCTCAGCGACGACCCGGACCTGCTGCTTGAGACTGCCGGCCGGGGCCAGGTCGACATGGGCCTGGAGGATCTCCGCCAGCTCTCGCTCCAATGTGGCGAGCCCGAACAGCCCGGTGCCAGGGGCGAGGTCAACAAGCAAGTCCACATCGCTGTCGGGTCCGTCCTCGCCACGGGCGACGCTGCCGAAGACCCGGAGATTACGCGCACCATGACTCTCTGCAGCGGCGATCAGTGCTGCCCGACGCTGACGGAGTCGCCGGCCAAGCCGGGTATCCGGAAGCCCACGCACGCCATGGTCACCGTTCTCAAGATCGACAATCAGACGCTGACCGGTGCAGGAAATGAGCCGACTCAGCATGCTCAGACCCGGCTCACGGCGTCCCACCTCGTAGGCACTGATGACGCTTTGCGCCACCTTTGCTCGTCGGGCCAGCTCGCTCTGCGACAGGCCAGACCTCCGACGCGCGTCACGAAGCAGCGCACCCGCGACAATCTCCTGCACACCTGAAGCCTAGCGCGGATTGTCTATAGGCAGCTCAGCCGATCCGGCCCGTTCGGGTGCATCCGGGAGTTTGGGTCCGTCTCAGACATTGAAGCGGAACTCCACCACATCGCCGTCGGCCATCACGTAGTCCTTGCCCTCGATCCGCACCCGCCCGGCCGCCCGGGCCGCCGCCATGGAGCCGGCGGCCACCAGGTCGCCGAAGGAGACCACCTCGGCCTTGATGAATCCGCGCTGGAAGTCGGTATGGATGACGCCGGCCGCCTCCGGCGCGGTCGCGCCCCGGCGGATCGTCCAGGCGCGTGTCTCCTTCGGTCCGGCCGTGAGATAGGTCTGCAGCCCCAAAGTCGCGAAGCCGGTCGTGATGAGCTGATTAAGGCCTGGCTCGCTCTGCCCGATGGACTCCAACAGCTCTCGGGCCTCGGCGTCCGGCAACTCGATGAGCTCCGCTTCGACCTTGGCGTCGAGGAAGACCGCCGTGGCAGGTGCCACCAACACCCGCATCTCGTCGAGAAAGCCCTCGTCGGCGAGCTCCTCTTCATCGACGTTGAAGACGTAGATGAACGGCTTCGTGGTGAGCAAGGTCAGCTCACGCAAGGGTGCCGGATCAATGCCGACCTGATAGAGCGTCCGGCCGTCATCGAGGACGGCCCGGGCCTCGCGCAAGGCCGCCAGCGCGGGCGCGCGGTCCTTGGCGACCCGGGCCTCTTTTTCCAGGCGCGGCAGGGCTTTGTCGACGGTCTGCAGGTCGGCCAGGATGAGCTCGGTGTTGATTGTCTCGATGTCATTCTTCGGCGAAACTGCGCCCTCGACGTGCACCACATCGGGGTCGGAAAAGGCGCGGATGACCTGGCACACCGCGCTGGCCTCACGGATGTTGGCCAGGAATTTGTTGCCCAGCCCCTGCCCCTCACTGGCCCCGCGCACGATCCCGGCAATATCGACGAACGAGACAGCAGCCGGGACCACCTTGACGCTGGCGAACATCGAGGCGAGTACGCCGAGCCGCTCGTCCGGCACCCCGACCACGCCGACATTGGGCTCGATCGTCGCGAAGGGGTAATTGGCCGCCAGGACGTCATTCTTGGTCAGCGCGTTGAACAAGGTGGACTTGCCGACGTTGGGCAGGCCGACGATGCCGATGGTGAGGCTCACTGCCCGAGTCTACGGAGCCCCGCGACGGCACCGTCATGCCCGCCGGGCCGCGTCGCTCCCCGGTTTTGTCGTACCCCGCTGCCACGATCGCTGCATGGACTCAACCGACCTCGCCGTTGCGGCGCTGCTGATACTGCTGGCCGTCGTAGCCGGCCTGATTGCCGGCCGGCTCATGTCGCGCGCCCGCTGGGCCGGGGTGGCCGCTCAGCGCGATGGCCTACGAGCCGAACGCGACGGGCTGCGGGCCGAGCTGCGCGAGGCCTGCGACGCCCGCCGCCACGCCGAGGCGCAGGCGGCGGCGCTGCAATCGACGCTGGCCCACCAGGCCGACACGTCCGAATCGGTCAAAGAGGCCTTCGCCGCCCTGTCGGCGCAAGCACTTCGCGACAACAACCAACAATTCGTGGCCTTGGCCGAGTCGCGGCTGAAGCAGGCCACGACCGAGGCGAGCGGCGACCTGGCCCAACGCCAGCAGGCCATCGACGCTTTGCTGTCGCCGCTGCGGGATTCGCTCAGCAAGGTCGAAGGCCAGTTGCACTCCGTGGAGCGGCAGCGGATCAGTGCGTATCAGAACCTGCTGGAGCAGGTCGGCACGATGCGTCAGACCAGCGAGCAGTTGAGGACGGAGACGTCCCAGCTGGTCACCGCGCTGCGGGCTCCGCAGGTCCGCGGCCGGTGGGGCGAGATGCAGTTGCGCCGGGTCGTGGAATCCGCCGGCATGGTCGAGCATTGCGACTTCACCGAGCAGCTCACTGTGCTCACCGCTGACGGGTCGCTGCGACCCGACGTGGTCGTGCACCTGGCCGGCGGCAAGCAGGTCGTCGTCGACGCCAAGGTCGCCTTCAGCGGCTATCTCGAGGCGATGGAAGCGCGTGACGAGGCCACCCGGGCGGCCCGGCTCAAGGCGCATGCCCGGCACCTGCGTACCCACATCGAGCAGCTCGGCGCCAAGGCGTACTGGGAGCATTTCGCGCCCACGCCGGAATTCGTGGTCATGTTCGTCCCGGCCGACGCCTTCCTCAACGCTGCTCTGGAGGAGGACCCGACGCTGCTGGAGCACGCGTTCGCGCGCAACGTGGTCATCGCGACGCCGGCGACGCTGGTCGCGCTCCTGCGCACGGTCGCCTACACCTGGCGGCAGGAGGCACTGGCCC
>JAABUK010007165.1_pt1 | contig 16226 bp, 15 predicted proteins | sample 5559141 | NCBI WGS metagenome assembly JAABUK01 (sample SAMN10711869, study PRJNA513367) | rock metagenome | isolation source: Antarctica rocks | place: Antarctica: Victoria Land, Pudding Butte nord | collected 2016-01-03
CCATCCCATCCGCCGTGGCCACCAGCCTGCCGCCCGCGCAGGTCGCCAAGATCACCCAGTCCGCGCAGCAGTTCGAGGCGATGGCGCTGTCGCAGCTCCTGGCGCCGATCTTCGACTCCGTGGACTCCTCCAAGGGTCCGTTCGGCGGCGGCGAGGCCGAGGCGCAGTGGAAGCCGATGCTGACGGCGGAGCTGGCCAAGCACATGGCCGCCCACGGCGGCCTGGGCCTGGCCCGCCCGGTGATGCAGCAGATGCTGCGCATGCAGGAAGCCGCGGCCGGAGCCGGGGCATGAGCACCCTGCTGGCAGTCGCCGGACGGCTGGAGCGTGTCCTGCTAGCTGAGAACACGGCGCTGCAAGCGATGGACCTCGACCCCCTGCCGGCCCTGTTCCAGGAGAAGGAGGCAGCAGCGGCGAACCTGGCCGTCGCAGCGGCGCAGCCGGTCGCGCGCACCCCGGAGCTGAAGGCCCAGGCCGAGCGGCTGCGCGACCTCGCGGCCGAGAACCGTCGCCTGCTGGCCCGCGCCATTGACGTGCAGGACCGCGTGCTGCGCCTGGTCGCCAGCGCCGCCCGCCAGGCCGGCCTGCGCCAGGCCGCACGCTACGGCGCCGCCGGCCGCCCCCGTCCCGACCACGCCGCAGTGGCACTGCTGACCCGGGCATAGGACGGTCTGCTGCTCCCTCTCCCTCCGGGCTACGGTAGCCCCACATCCCCGGAACGATTTCGGCAGGCGTTTACAGAGCGTTACATGCCACATCGGGAACCGCAATCCCGGACCAGCCTCCAGAATGCCGGCATCGCCAGACCTGATGTCGGCCGGTTCCGCCTCTGCGACGCTCCAGAACGTTGGAAGCATACAGGTAAATTCGTTCCGGAGATGTGCGACTACCGTAGCCCTCCGGGAGAGGGTCGGGGTGAGGGAAGCCGCAAGCACATGCTCCTCCAATCCGGAGCCGGTCCACGCCCTCCCCAGCAGCGCCGCACCGCACGTCGCCAGTCCCCATCCCGCCAAGGAAAAACACGAAACCAGCCAACGTGACGCCCAATCCCACCCGTGCTAACCCCTGCCCGGTGAGGATCGCCTTCGCCCTGCCCCGGCCGAACCCGACCCAGGGCGGCAGCAGCACCCTATATGCCGACCGCATGGCCGCAAACCTCCGTGAGCTAGGGCACGACGTGTCCATCACGCGCGACGACGACCCCGCCTTCCCACCCGGCGCCGTGCCAATCGTGGACGGGATGCTGCTGCCAGCGATGGCCCCCCGCTTAGACGACCTAGTACGGCGCGATGCCATAGCCCTCGTATTCCACCCCACCGCCCGAGCCGGACGCGACCCGGCGGCACGCCCCGCTGTGCAGGCAGCGGAGAAAACCATGCTGCCTGCACTGCGCCGCGTCGTGGCGACCAGCGCGGAGGTCGCGGCGCGCCTGGTTGACGACTTCGGCGCCGCCGCCGGCGCAGTCCGTACCGTGGCGCCCGGGATGGACCCCCTGCCGCGCAGCCCCGGCAACGCCAACGGCGCCTGCCGCATCCTGTCCGTCGGCGTGCTGACGCCACGCAAGGGACATGACCTGCTGCTCCGCGCCCTAGCCCGGCTGGGCGACCTGGATTGGACCCTGGACATTGCCGGCGCGGACGGCCGGGACCCCGCCCACGCCGCAGCACTGGAAGAAATCGTCGCCGCCCTAGGCCTGCAGGCCCGCGTCACCCTGCACCGCAACCCCGGCACGGCCACGCTGGACGCCCTATGGCGGGACGCCGACGTGTTCGCATTGCCGAGCCGCTGGGAAGGTTATCCCGCCGCCGTGGCAGAGGCCCTCCGGCGCGGCCTGCCGCTGCTGATCGGCGCCGGAGGGGCCGCAGCGGCCCTGGCCCCCGCCGCCGCCAGCCTGGCCTGCGCCTTGGACGACGAGCCGACGATGTCGAAATGCCTGCGCCGCCTGGTATATGACCGCGCCCTGCGCACAGACATGGCGGCGGCATCCTGGGCCGCCGGGCAGAATCTGCCGGGCTGGCCAGAGCAGGCGGCGCAACTGGACGCGGTATTAAGGGGTTAGGGATGGCATTGCTGGGCTGCATCGCCGACGATTTCACCGGCGCGACCGACCTCGCCAACACCCTGGTCCGGGGCGGGATGGGCACCGTGCAGGTGATCGGCGTGCCCGCGCCAGGCGCCCCGGCGCCGGACGCAGACGCCATCGTCGTGGCGCTGAAATCCCGCACCGCCTCAGCAAATCAGGCCGTAACCGACAGCCTGGCGGCCCTAGCCTGGCTGACCGCGGCCGGGTGCAAGCAATTCTTCTTCAAATACTGCTCGACCTTCGACAGCACCGACGAGGGCAACATCGGCCCGGTGGCGGACGCGCTGGTGTCGGCGTTGGGCTGCGGCTTCGCCATCGCCTGCCCGGCCTTCCCCGCCAACGGGCGCACAGTCTATCAGGGCCACCTGTTCGTCGGCTACCAGCTCCTGTCCGAAAGCGGCATGCAGGACCACCCGCTGACCCCCATGCGCGACCCCAACCTGGTCCGCGTGCTGTCCCGCCAGACCGAGGGCACCGTCGGCCTGGCCCCCTTCGCCACCGTCGAGCGCGGCGCCGCCGTCATCCGCTCCGCCCTGGCCGCGCTGAAAGAACAGGGCCGCCGCTACGCCATCGTGGACGCCACCACCGAGGCGCACCTCCTGGCCATCGGCGAGGCCGTGGACGGCCAGGCGCTGGTCACCGGCGGATCGGGCGTTGCGATGGGCTTGCCCGAGAACTTCCGCCGCGCCGGCCTGCTGGGCGCGCACGACCCCGGGGCGCTGCCCCCCATCGAGGGCCATGCGGCTGTCCTGGCCGGCTCCTGCTCCCGCACCACGCTCTACCAGGTCGCGACCGCCCGCGACCAGGCGCCGACGCTGGAGCTGGACCCCCTGGCAACGCCGGACTCCGCCGCGCTGGTCCGCCAGGCGGTCGAGTGGTCCGCCGGCAAGCTCGGCCCCACCCCGGTCATCATCGCCGCCTCCAGCACGCCGGACCGCGTCGCCGCGCTGCAAGCCCGGCTGGGCCGCGACGCCGCCGGCGCCCTGGTCGAGGACGCCCTAGCCGGCATCGCCGAGGCCCTAGTCGCCGCGGGCGTCCGCCGCCTGGTGGTGGCCGGCGGCGAGACCAGCGGCGCCGTCGTCAGCCGCCTCGGCGTCCGCCAACTGCGCATCGGCGCCGAGATCGAGCCCGGCGTGCCCTGGACCCTCGCCGAGGGCGCCGGCCCACCGCTGCTGCTGGCCCTGAAGTCCGGCAACTTCGGCAGCCGCGACTTCTTCCTGCAAGCCTTCGAGCGCCTTCCATGATGCAACCCCAAACCGAGCGCGACATCCGCGCCCAGCTTGTCGAGCTGTCGGCAAGCCTGTTCGCCCGCGGCTTCTCGGTCGGCTCGGCCGGCAACATCAGCGTGCGCCTGCCGGACGGCTACCTGATCACCCCGACCAACTCCTCCCTGGGCCGCCTCGACCCGGCCCGCCTATCCCGTCTGGACGCCGCCTTCCGCCACATCTCCGGCGACAAGCCGTCCAAGGAGGTATTCATGCACCGCGCCTTCTACACGATGCGCCCGCGGGCCGGCGCGGTCGTCCACCTGCACTCCACTATGGCGACGGCCGTAGCCTGCCTGCCGGACGTGGATGCACAGTGCCCGATCCCGCCGCTGACGCCCTACTTCGTCATGCGGATCGGCGCACGCCTGCCAGTCATCCGATATTACCGCCCCGGCGACCCGGCAATGGAGCCTGCCATCGCCCAGCAAGCCCAAACCGCCCGCGCCGTCCTACTGGCCAACCACGGCCCCGTCGTCAGCGGCCGCAGCCTGCGCGATGCGGTCCATGCAGCGGAGGAGTTGGAGGAGGCAGCCAAGCTGTTCCTGCTGCTGCGTGGGGCTGGAGCGCGGACGCTGTCGCCGGGTCAGGTGCGGGAGTTGTTGGAGGAGTAGGGTGTGCAGGCAGTTACCTGCGAGCGTTGGCCTCATGTCCTTGCGCTGATCGCTGTCCGGCAGCAAACCCCCGGTTATGCGCTTTGACCTAATATTGCCGGTTGTCGCCTCGAACAGCAAGTTGGCGACAAAGCGAATGGCGTTTCCGTGAATGCCAGCTTCGGAGGCGTCCGGGATGCAGACTCGCATTAGCAGGCCAGCGTATAGCTTGCAAAGTGGCTACTTGCTTTGATACTCCTGCTTGTAATCGATTATACTGTATCCGAGTGAGTGCGCGCTGTTCGCAAGGTCAGTGTCGGTTGTTAGTAGAGTCGGATTTATCCCATTTATGCTCATGCTACATAGATGTAGGATTACGGTGTCAGTAAGTCCAAGCTCATCAAACTCGTCACGCTGTACGCCAAAAATACTCTGAATCGGAAGCTCGGTAGCGGTATAAATCAAGGTTCGTAAAGCGTCTTGAATTCTTCCTCGCGCAGGATTATCGATTTTTCTGGCTAAACTCGAAACCTCTGCGAGGATATGCGGAAGGAGGATGATCTCTGAGAATTCAGCAATTATCAACCCGAGCAGATCAAAATCATCCACAGTGTAATCTGTCAGACGCCGATGTTTACCAATGTAGTCTCTTGAAGCTGAGCCTACGACCAACAGCACTAGAAGATTTGTGTCCACAACAACTACACCACTCATCAAACTGCATCCGCCTTTGCACGATCCTTCATCGAGAGAACAGTCCCGTCGTCTGCCATTGTGATGACCTTGAAGGATCTTCTAAGTGAAGATACAGCCCCAAGGTTTTCTAGGACTTCTTGCGCTCTCGTCCGAGGAGTATTCCAAGGTCGAGAAAAACCCAAAGTAATCTTCCAATTGCCAGCGGCCAGGATATGTTCAACCTCCTCCAAGCCAAGGTTTGCAACCTGCTCTTCTGCGTAAACTTGGCTGATATACTCTTTCGCCTTTGCGATAACTTCTTTAACATCCATCGTACCATCTCCACGGCTAGTCGCGATGTGATTGAACGGCCACCCCAGATAAAGCTAGCGAGAGTGCTAACCTACAGATAGGTGATCCTACTTAACAAATTAATAACGAATGGTCTTTTGATGGTCACCTATCTCCAAGTTAGAACTCTCAAGCTAGCTTCGGTAGCCAGGCTTGTCACTGCCTTAGTCCTACGTACGCACCCTAGTGCGGGATCAGGCTATTAAGGCTAGACTAGTCCCAACTCTGCTAGACTGCACTAGTTCTCGAGGAGAGTGCTTCACGGATATCCGCCCATCATCAGCCAGAGAGCCACCACATCTTGCATTCCACCCCACCCTCCCCTACAACCCAGCGCAGCCAGCGAGACCGGGCCTGTAACGGGCATGCCCGGCCGCGGCGCTTGCACGGACGCCACCCGGCCCCGGCAAGACGCACACCCAGGAGACCAAAATGCCCAAGCTCAAGACCAAGTCCTCGGTCAAGAAGCGATTCAAGATCACCGCAACCGGCAAGGTCCTCGCCGGCCCCGGCAAGAAGCGCCACAACCTCATGGCCCGCAGCCAAAAGTCCAAGCGCGCCAACCGCGGCAGCCAGACCCTCACCCACGCCGACGGCCTGACCGTCAAGCAGTGGGCCCCCTACGGCATCGCATAAGGAGGCCCGCACATGGCACGCGTCAAACGGGGCGTCACCACCCACGCCCGCCACAAGAAGGTCCTGGAAGCCAGCAAGGGCTTCGTCGGCCGCAGCAGCACCAACTACCGCATCGCCCTGCAGCGCCTGGAAAAGTCGCTCCAGTACGCCTACCGCGACCGCCGCCAGAAGAAGCGCGACTTCCGCGGCCTATGGATCCAGCGGATCAACGCCGCAGTCCGCGAGCACGGCATCACCTACAGCCGCTTCATCGCCGGCCTGAAGGCCACCGGGATCGAGATGGACCGCAAGGTCCTCGCCGCCATCGCCTACGACGACCCGGCAGCCTTCGCCGAAGTCGTAAAGCAGGTCCAGGCCGTCATAGCCGCCGCAGCCGACACAGGCCACGCCCCGCCGCCCGTCATGGACGAGGCGACGATGGCCGCCACCGACCCGGCCCACGCGCTGTAACCACGCACCCCACGTCATTGCGAGGAGCGCAGCGACGCGGCAACCCAGAGCCGCCAGCCGGTCCCGTCCGTCCCCGGGAACCCGGCGCCGCAAGCGGCTCGCAATGACAGGCCAAGGCACCACGGCTACACTCTGGCCCCAGCCGGACTTACGATCTAAGGAAGGGCCGCCCCGCAAAGGGTGGCCCTTTTCACGTCGAGACCCCCCCATGACCGATGACCTGGACGCCCTGCGCGCCGAGACCAGCGCAGCCCTCGCCGCCAGCCCCGACCTCCGCGCCTGGGACGCCATACGCGTCGGCGCCCTAGGCAAGCAGGGCCGCCTGACCGCCCTGCTCAAGGAGCTCGGCAAAGTCCCCCACGACATCCGCCGCGACCGCGGCGCCCGCCTGAACCTCCTGAAAGACGAGCTGACCGCCATGGTCGAGGCCCGGCGCACCCAGCTCGACGCCGCCGCCCTCGACGCCCGCCTCGCCGCCGAGCGCATGGACGTCTCCCTGCCCCCCCTCCCCCACCAGCCCGGCACCATCCACCCCCTAACCCGCACCATGGAGGAAATGGCCGCCATCTTCGGCGTCATGGGCTTCATCGTCGGCGAGGGCCCGGACGTCGAAACCGACTGGTTCAACTTCAGCGCCCTCAACATCCCCGCCCACCACCCCGCCCGCGCCGACCACGACACCTTCTACCTCCCCGGCGCCCGCGACGGCCGCCCCCTGCTCCTGCGCACCCAAACCAGCGACGTGCAGATCATCTCCATGCTCAACCAGCCCCCACCGCTAAGGGTGATCGCCCCAGGCCGCGTCTACCGCGCCGACCACGACGCCACCCACAGCCCGGTCTTCCACCAGTGCGAGGGCCTGGTTATTGACCGCCACATCACCCTCGGCCACCTCAAGGGCTGCCTGATAGACTTCCTGCGCGCCTTCTTCGACATCGCCACGCTGCCGGTCCGCTTCCGCAGCAGCTACTTCCCCTTCACCGAGCCAAGCATGGAGGTGGACATCGGCTGGAACCGCAGGACCGGCGACCTCGGCGCCGGCGGCGACTGGCTGGAGATCCTCGGCAGCGGCATGGTCCATCCCCGCGTCCTAGCCAACGTCGGCCTAGACCCCAGGGAGTGGCAAGGCTTCGCCTTCGGCATGGGAGTGGACCGCGTGACGATGCTCAAGCACGGCATGCCCGACCTACGCCCCCTCTACGAAAGCGACATGCGCTGGCTCCGCCACTACGGCTTCAATCCCCTGGCGCCCGTAGCCCTGCACGAGGGCATAGCATGAAGTTCACCCTGGACTGGCTCCGCACCCACCTCGACACCAGCGCCACCCTGGACACGATCACCGACCGCCTGACCGCCATCGGCCTAGAATTGGAGGGCGTCGAGAACCCCGGCGCCGCCCTCGCCCCCTTCCGCATCGCCCGTGTGACCGAGGCCGTGCAGCACCCCAACGCCGACCGCCTCCGCGCCTGCAAGGTGGACGCCGGCGACGGCCCGGTCTCCGTCGTCTGCGGCGCCCCGAACGCCCGCGCCGGGATGCTGGCAGTCTTCGCCCCGCCCGGCAGCTTCATCCCAGGCACCGGCATCACCCTAAAAGTCGGCGAAATCCGCGGCGTCGAAAGCGCCGGAATGCTCCTCAGCCGCCGCGAGATGGGCCTAGGCGAGGACCACGACGGCATCCTAGAGCTACCCGAGGGCGCCCCGGTCGGCACCCCCTACGCCGAATGGGCCAGCCTGGGCGACCCCGTTATCGAGATCGGCGTAACCCCCAACCGAGGCGACGCCCTCTCCGTCCGCGGCGTCGCCCGAGACCTGGCAGCAGCCGGGATCGGCACCCTGCGCCCGTGGTCGTATCCGGAAATGGACGACACACTGAAAACCGCGATTGCGCTGGCGTACGGGGGCGTTGAAGCCTTGTCCCTGGGCGAAGTCTCGATTGTCGAAAGTGTAGGCCCCAGCGCCGTCACCTGGGCCATAGACATGCCCGGGGCCTGCCCCTGGGTTCTAGGCCGCACCGTCCGCGGCGTCCGCAACGGCCCCAGCCCCGAGTGGCTGCAGCGCCGCCTCCTCTCGATCGGCCTGCGCCCGATCAGCGCCCTGGTGGACATCACCAACTTCTTCACCCACGACCTAGGCCGCCCCCTGCACGTCTTCGACGCCGATAAGGTGCAGGGCGGCGTCCTCCGCATGCGCCCCGGCGCCAACGAAACCTTCCGCGCCCTGAACGGCAAGGACTACACCGCCGACCCCGAGGACTGCGTCATCGCCGACACCGCCGGCGTGCAATCCCTCGCCGGCGTCATCGGCGGCGAGGCCACTGGCTGCACCGAGTCCACCACCACCGTCTTCATCGAGTGCGCCTTGTTCGACCCCGTCCGCGTCGCCCTCACCGGCCGCCGCCACGCCCTGACCAGCGACGCCCGCCAGCGCTTCGAGCGCGGCATTGACCCGGCCCTGCTCCCCGCCGCCCTAGACGCCGCCACAAGCATGATCCAAGACCTATGCGGCGGCTCCGCCAGCGAGATTACATCCGCCGGCTCAGAACCCGCCTGGCAACGCACCGCCACCCTGCGCTTCGAGCGTCTGGCATCCCTGGGCGGCATGGCGGTCCCACCCGCCGCCGCCGAGGCCGCCCTGACCGGCCTAGGCTTCACCGTCCAGTCCCGCACCAACACGTCCGTCACCGTCGCCGTCCCATCCTGGCGCAACGACATCGCCGCCCCCATCCACCTGGACCAGGCCCCCACCCTCCCCCCAGCCCAGGCCGCCATCGCCGCCGAAGGCTGCGCCGCAGTCGAGGCCGAGTGCGACCTGGTCGAGGAAGTCCTGCGCCTGCAAGGCCTGGACAGCATACCCCCAGTCTCCCTCCCCACCCTGGCGCCCGTACCCTCCGCCGTGCTGACCCCACGCCAGGCCCGTACCGCCCTGGCCCGTCGCACCCTCGCCGCCTCCGGCCTGCTCGAATGCGTCTCCTTCAGCTTCATGGACAGCACTAAGGCCGCAGCCTTCGGCGAAGCCCCGGCCTCCCTCCGCCTCCTAAACCCCATAGCCTCCGACCTGGACCAACTGCGCGCCACCCCCATCGCCACCCTGGCCCTAGCCGCCGCCCGCAACGCCGCCCGCGGCTGGCCGGACGCCCGCCTGTTCGAGGTCGGCCCGGCCTTCGATACCCAGGGCCAGCAGGTCGTCGCCGCCGGCGTCCTGACCGGCCACACCCCCCGCCACCCCCTGCAGCCGCAACGCCCGATGGGCGCAATGGACGCCAAGGCCTCCGTCATGGAGGTGCTGACCGCACTAAACCTGCCCATGGACAGCCTGAGCGTCACCACCGACGCCCCAGCCTTCTATCACCCCGGCCGCTCCGGCACCCTGCGCCAAGGCCCCAAGCTGGTCCTGGCCACCTTCGGAGAACTCCACCCCCGCGTCATCCAAGCCCTAGACCTCCCCGGCCCAGCCGCAGCCTTCGAGATATACCTAGACCGCATTCCCGAACCCAAGCGCCGCCGCCGCGCCGCCCCCGACCTGCCGGCCTTCCAGCCAGTCCGCCGGGACTTCGCCTTCCTGGTGGACGCCTCCACCCCCGCCGACACCATGCTGCGCGCCGCCCGCGGCGCCGACCGCGCCCTGATCGCCAGCGCCAGCATCTTCGACGTGTATGCGGGCGATAAGGTGGGAGCCGGTCGGAAGTCCGTCGGGATCGAAGTCGTCTTCCAGCCGCGGGAGCGGACGTTGACGGATGCCGAACTGGATGCCGCCGGGGCCAAAGTGGTGGCCGCGGTGACGAAGGCGACTGGAGGCACGCTGCGATAATGCCGCAGTCCCACGGCCTATCCTCCTCAAGACCGTCATGGCGGACCGCTTGCGGCGCGGTAATCCAGGGATGGTCAGGACTGTCGCGGAAGCCGTGCAGATCGCGCTTCTGAGGGCTGCCCCGGTGCGCTATCATCGCAGCATGGACCACGATGACGCACCCCGCCCCATTCCGCTTGAATGGCTCGACGCCATAGGGGAAAGCGACGCCGATCTCGCCGCTGGCCGCATCGTCCCGGCAACCACCGTGCATGCGGAACTGCACGCGAGCATGTCCCGGCTTGAAGCGGCGCAGATCACCGAGGCGGCGGACCATGCACAGCCGCACCCGAGGCACAATCCCGCGCCTACCCGGCATTGATTGGCTACACGGCGCGTGCAGCGCGCCAGGTCGCCGAACTTCAAGGGCACTACGAGCGCGAGCGCCGCTTAGAGGCCTCCCGCAACCTGGCTACCGCCCTGCACGATGCCGAGCGCCGCACCGAGCATGATCCCGCCGCCGGGCTGCCGGCACCAAGGCCATACCCGGCGCTCGAACGACCGGGCCAGTCTTGGATCAAGGCCGGCCCCTGCCGGGTTCGCCACACTACCCGGACGCCACCCATCATCACCGGCGTGTTCTACGATCGTGCAAACCTCCCCGGTCGAGCCTAACCGGCGCGCCCTCACGCCGCCCCCTCACTGCCCCGCACAATCATATCGCCCCCGCGATAGCTGACTTTTCGCCCGCAACCCCTTACATCTACAGCCATGACCGACACCCCGCTCCACCTCATCCGCAACTTCTCCATCATCGCCCACATCGACCACGGAAAAAGCACCCTGGCCGACCGCCTGATCCAGACCTGCGGCGGGCTGACGGACCGCGAGATGACCAGCCAGGTCCTCGACAACATGGACCTGGAGAAGGAGCGCGGCATCACCATCAAGGCCCAGACCGTCCGCCTAGCCTACAAGGCCCACGACGGCCAAACCTACCAGCTCAACCTGATGGACACCCCCGGCCACGTAGACTTCGCCTACGAGGTCAGCCGCAGCCTCGCCGCCTGCGAAGGCAGCCTGCTCGTCGTAGACGCCTCCCAAGGCGTAGAGGCCCAAACCCTGGCCAACGTCTACCAAGCCATAGACGCCAAGCACGAGATCGTCCCCGTCCTGAACAAGGTGGACCTCCCCGCCGCCGAGCCAGACAAGGTCAAGCAGCAGATCGAGGACGTCATCGGCCTCCCCGCCGACGACGCCGTCATGATCTCCGCGAAAACCGGCCTGAACATCGAAGGCGTGCTGGAGGCCCTGGTCACTCGCCTCCCGCCCCCCACCGGCAACCCCGACACCCCGCTGACGGCGCTGCTGGTGGACAGCTGGTACGACCAGTACCTAGGCGTAGTCATCCTGGTCCGCGTCAAAGACGGCCGCATCAAGCGAGGCCAGAAAATCCGCATGATGTCCAACGGCGCCGCCCACAACGTCGAGCAGGTCGGCGTCTTCACCCCCAAGATGGTCCCCACCGGCGACCTCGGACCCGGCGAGATGGGCTTCATCACCGCCGCCATCAAAACCGTCGCCGACTGCAACGTCGGCGACACCATCACCGACGACCGCCTCCCCGCGTCCAAGGCCCTCCCCGGCTTCAAGCCCAGCATCCCCGTCGTCTGGTGCGGCCTGTTCCCCGTGGACGCCGACGACTACGAGCACCTGCGCGACTCCCTCGGCAAGCTCCGCCTCAACGACTCCAGCTTCCACTACGAGGCCGAAACCTCCGCCGCCCTCGGCTTCGGCTACCGCTGCGGCTTCCTCGGCCTCCTCCACCTCGAAATCATCCAGGAACGCCTGAGCCGCGAGTTCAACCTCGACCTGATCGCCACCGCCCCCAGCGTCGTCTACCGCATCCACACCACCAAGGGCGCCATCGAGGAGCTGCACAACCCGGCCGACATGCCGGAACCCACCCAGATCGACCACATGGACGAGCCCTGGATCAAGGCCACCATCATGGTCCCCGACGAATACCTCGGCAGCATCCTCACCCTCTGCAACGACCGCCGCGGCCAGCAGGCCGACCTCACCTACGTCGGAAACCGCGCCATGGCCGTCTATCGCCTGCCGCTGAACGAGGTCGTGTTCGACTTCTACGACCGCCTGAAGTCCGTCAGCCGCGGCTACGCCAGCTTCGACTACGCCATGGACGGCTACGAGGAGGGCGACCTCGTCCGCATCAGCATCCTGGTCAACCAGGACCCGGTGGACGCCCTCTCCTTCATCGCCCACCGCAGCGCCGCCGAGAACCGCGGCCGCAGCATCTGCGCCAAGCTGAAGGACCTGATCCCCAAGCAGCTCTTCAAAATTGCCATCCAGGCCGCCATTGGTGGGAAAGTGATTGCCCGCGAAACCATCGGCGCCCTGTCCAAGGACGTTACCGCCAAGTGCTACGGCGGCGACATCAGCCGCAAGCGCAAGCTGCTCGACAAGCAGAAGGAGGGCAAGAAGCGCATGCGCCAGTTCGGCAAGGTCGAAATCCCCCAATCCGCCTTCCTCGCCGCCCTCAAGATGGACGCCTGAGCCGCCCGTGCTGCCGGCCCTCGCCATCGCCGCCGCCTGCTCCGCCTGGCACCCCGCCGCCACCGGCTTCTACCCCGGCACCGTCGAAAGCCAGGGACCAAAACGCATAGACGCCTGGCTCCAGGTGGACCCCGGCGACCGCCTGTCCGGCCGCTACGTCCTGCACGAACCCACCCGCGACGTGCCCGGCACGCTGGAGTCCCTGGGCGACGACGGCTGCGACGCCGCCCTGTTCCGCTGGACCGACCTCTACGGCACTGGCATCGTCCGCCTGCAGTTCTACCCGTCCGAGCACTGCTTCCAGGGCGCCTGGGGCCTGGACCAGGTGAACCCCGCCCTGGCCTGGACCACCTGCAACCGTGCCCCCGTGACGAGCTAGGGACAGGGTGCTATAGCGGTGCCGCGCCGGAAGGATGGCCGAGTGGCTTAAGGCGCACGCTTGGAAAGCGTGTGTGGTGTAACAGCCACCGTGGGTTCGAATCCCACTCCTTCCGCCAGGGTAGGTGCTTAAGGGTCTGATTTAACTGTGTTATACGGGTCGCTTTGATTATTGGCCCCAGTCCTGGCCCACAACGGCGCTGCTGGTTGGGTCCTGACGCATCACTGACGCACTGACGCACCTGACACATATTCCTTCTGTAGGGGTAACACGCGCGCGCACACGCCCATGGCCGCCAATAGGAAACAGCGTCAGATGCGTCAGTCAGTCAGCCGATGCGGGGCGGCTGAGGGCTGGTCAAGACAATGGCGCACTTGGAAAACCGATGTTTCCGCGTAAGCCTACATACCTTGCGCCCGCGTGAAAAACCTTGCTCGCGCGCTGCTCAGGGAAGCCTTTTTCAGGCCGGTTTAGCCCCTCGTCAGCAGGTTCTTGACCGCTTGGCCGGTCCAAAGGCCGCCGCGGGCCGTCTTTATGCCGCGCTGGGTCAGTTCTGCAGCGATGCCGCGCAGTCCCATGCCTTCAGCCTGCATCTGCCGGGCAATGGGTGCTACCTGCCCGGCGAAGGCATCTGCCTTCGTGGTGGCAGCAGCTCGGCCGGCGGCGCTGTCCACCTTCGGGCCACCCCGCCAGCCGCCCAGCTTCGTGCCGCGTGCCTTGGCAACGGCAAGGGCGGCCGTGGTGCGGGCACTGATGGCCTCCCGTTCCTGCTGGGCGACTAGCGCCATGATACCGACCGTCAGCTTGTTCGCGTTCGGCATGTCCACTGCCACGAAGTCCACACCTGCCTTTTGCAAGCCGAGCAGGAAGTGGGCATCACGGCTGAGCCGATCCAGCTTGGCAACAACAAGGGTTGCGCCGGTCAGCTTGCACAGCGCCATTGCGGAATTGAGCTGCGGCCGATCAACCAACTTGCCAGACTCGACTTCCACCATCTCGCCAGCCAAGCGCCAGGCCCCGCCATTCAGGAAACCGGCGACCGCGGCACGCTGGGCTTCAAGGCCAAGGCCGGACTTGCCCTGCTTGTCAGTGCTGACCCGAAGATAGCTCACAAACCTGCCGTCCATGCTGTCCAACTCCTGGCAACCTTCGTTGTCAACGATTAGACGGCAGCCGGGTTGCGGGGTCAAGCGAATAACGGCGAACGCTGGCAAACATCTGCGGACAATATAGCTTGAAGTAATCACAAGACTATGCGTCGGATTGCCCTGAAATACCTGTTGCATAACGGCTTTATGCTGAATTACCTGGCAGATATGCCGAAGATAGGCCCCTACTCCCGCCCCGATGCACTGTCCAAGATGGACGGAAGAACATGGGAAGCGAAGTTACTTCGCCAGGTCCGCGATGATCTGGCCGCGCAGCTTGGCGGCAGCCCGTCTGCGGCCCAGCGTGCGCTGATTGACCAAGCCTCATGGCTGACCTTGCACGTCGAGCAAATCAACCGGCGGATGGTCTGCGGCAAGGCCATGGCCGAACACGACAGCAGGCATTACCTTGCCTGGACCAATGCCCTGTCCCGCACGCTGCGCCACCTCGGATTGAAGGGCGTCGCTCAGCAGCCCGCGACGCTGCGCGCGCACATAAACGCGCGGCAGGCGATGCCGGCGTGAACATCCTGGCCGCCCTGGACGATCCGGCCCTGTTCGGCCCCTTCTTCCGTGGCTCATCATGGGACCGCTGGCGCGTGTTCCTGGCGGCGCTGTTCGCCCTGCCGATGGACGATGCCGCCCTGGCCATATACCGGCACCACACGCGCCGCGCAGAACCGCCCACAGCGCCGTTCACTGAGGCCGGGCTGATCTGCGGCCGGCGTGGCGGCAAGTCCCGTGTGCTGGCAACCATCGCCGTCCGGCTCGCCACCATCCCAGACTACACCGACCGCCTGGCGCCCGGGGAGGTGCCGACCGTCGCCATCATCGCCGCCGACAAGCGCCAGGCCCGCACCATCTTCCGCTACGTGCGGGGGCTGCTGGTCAACGTGGACTTGTTGCGCCCGCTGCTGGCCGGGGAGACGGCGGACAGCCTGACCCTGAGCAACGGCGTGATGATCGAGGTGCAGACCGCCAGTTACCGCAGCGTGCGCGGCTACACGTTGGTTGCTGCCCTGTGCGACGAGGTTGCATTCTGGCGCAGCGACGAGTCCGCCAACCCCGACGAGGAAATCCTGAACGCCTTGCGCCCCGCGCTGGGCACGCTGGGCGGCTTGCTGCTGATCGCGTCCAGTCCCTACGCCAGGCGCGGCGCCCTCTACACGCTGTTCAAGGAGCAGTTCGGCAAGGATGATGCCGACGTGCTGGTCTGGCGCGGCAGCACGGCGGAGATGAACCCGAAGTTTCCCGCCCGCATCATCGCCAAGGCATACGAAGCGGACCCGGCGGCGGCCGGCGCGGAGTATGGCGCCGAGTTCCGCAACGACATCGCCGCCTTCGTCGCCCGGGAGGTGATCGAGGCTTGCACCGTGCCCGGTCGGTATGAGGTGCCACAGATGTCGGGGTGCAGCTACCGCGCCTTTGTGGACCCGTCCGGCGGGTCGGCGGACAGCATGACGCTGGCTATCGCGCATTTGGAGGGTGGCGTGGCCATGCTGGATGCAGTGCGGGAGACGCCGGCCCCGTTCGCACCGGAGGCCGTGGTGGCCGATTTCTGCGCCTTGCTGAAGTCCTATGGGCTGCAGCAGGTGACTGGGGACGCTTATGCAGGCCGCTGGCCGAGGGAGCAATTCAGCAAGCACGGCATCGAATATAAACTGAGCGACCGCCCGAAGTCCGACATCTTCCGCGACTTGCTGCCGACGCTTAATAGCGGCAAGGCCGAGCTGCTGGACGTGCCGCGCTTGGCCGCGCAGTTCTGCGCGCTGGAGCGGCGCACGGCCCGCGGTGGCCGGGACAGCATAGACCACCCGCCCGGCGCCCATGACGACCTGGCCAATGCCGCGGCCGGCGCGCTGCTGATGGTGGGGGCCGTGGGCGGCTATGACTCCAGCTACGCATGGGTGATGGGTGAGTAAGCTCCCCCCGAAGTCCCGCAACCCGCGCCAGCTCGGCATCCGCGACGCGAACTTCAAAGTCCGCACCGCCAAGCTGAACCGGCTGGCGGACACCGGGCGCACCCCGCTGATCCAGAAGATTGCCAAACCCGTGCGGCGCCGCCGCCGGCCGATCCCCGAAACCGAACAAACCGGAGCCTAGAGATGAAGATCGACAAGCCCATCACCGTCACCGTGCGCGATCGCGCCGGCAACCTCGTCCAGCGGGAGGAAGGCCACTTGCTCGACGGCGATATGGTGCAAATCCCGATGACGCTGAGAGACGCGGCCTCTGGCGTCCCGGCATCCAGCACCGCCCTTGCCGCCGGGCGCCGCATCCTGGG
>JAABUK010007166.1_pt1 | contig 16226 bp, 19 predicted proteins | sample 5559141 | NCBI WGS metagenome assembly JAABUK01 (sample SAMN10711869, study PRJNA513367) | rock metagenome | isolation source: Antarctica rocks | place: Antarctica: Victoria Land, Pudding Butte nord | collected 2016-01-03
GGCAGACAGTTCTGGCAAATCAAGCTCAATTTGCTGGACTTCAAGCCACAACAAGAAGGGCGTATGCTCTTCCGAAAGCGGCCTTGAGCAGAAGATCAAAGGAAGCTGCAGTTGTGAACGGCGATGGGGCGGAACAAAACAAGGCAAACAGCTGCTGATCCTCGTACAGCTGTCGATGTCGTTGACACTTGTGTACACGACTGAATCTGTCTTCTCTTGGTCTCAGGCAAAAGCCTTGGAGCAAGTGATGAAGGACCTCAACTCCCGCTTTGGAAGGGGTACTGTCATGCAGTTAGGCAATGCAGAGCCTCAGAAAATGTGAGTCATCTCGAAAATAACCATCTGTGATGGCTGGCACTGTCACCTGCACTGTTGTATTCTGCAAGAGACTTCAGAGCTGTTATTCCCTGCCTGGCTTGCAGGGAATGCATTCCTTCTGGGGCCCTCACCCTTGACATTGCTCTGGGCGGTGGCTTCCCTAAAGGCCGCATCATAGAGGTGGGATCACCAGCATGCAATCTACCAGTGTCCTTGATCGTGTTGTCATGCCTCGTGGGCCACCTGACTAGTATGCTTCACACAACTCATGCTGTTTTTGTCATATGTGCTGCTGCTGTGTCAAAGCTCATGAACTCAAGTCAGTGTGCCACTCAGCCTGCCATGCTCAGCAGCTGACAGCCTCTTATGGCCAGCCCATACATTTGCATTTCTGAACTGCATGTTTGTACCAGTGGCAATGGCTGAACAGACCATCTTCTGGCACAGTAAACATTTGTCATGGATGGTCATGCATGGCGGTGCAGGTATATGGCACAAAAGTTGGGCAGTCCGGTGTAATGCTTGGCTTCTCATTAGATTGACGCCGAAAGGCATAGCCTTTTCTTTTTCTTGTTCTGGCACAAAAACAATGATGGTCATGCATGATGGTGCAGGTGTATGGGCCAGAAAGCAGTGGCAAGACCACACTGGCGTTGCATGCAATGGCAGCAGTCCAAAGAGCAGGAGGCACCGCTCTGTTGGTGGATGCAGAGCATGCTTTTGACGCCCAGTACTCGAAGGTGACCTGCCTGGGCTTTTGCAAGCTGTCTGATGTTTGTCTCAGCTGTCTGATGCTGTCTGTCAGCTGTCTCAGAGAGTCATGGCAGTAACAATGTGACATACACTTGCTGACTGTACCAATGCAGTGTTGCCACAGTGTTCCACAGTCACGGCATGATTCTGTCCTGCCAAAGTTGATGTGTGAACAAACCACCCCTTCTGGCATTGTTTGGCATTGATCAAAGATTCGCCAAAAGGTGAGGTGCATTGCACTGCCCTGTGGGTCAGCAAGCATATATATATATGCCATGCTGCACAGGATGGGGTGCTGTGAGGACATGAGGCTTGCCCTGCATGCAGCTAGCTCATCCTGAGCTTTGAAGCTTTCAAACAGTTATTTTTGGCCTCATCATTCTTGTTGTTGTTGCTCTTGGCGTCGTTAACGTTCTATTGTTATCGTTTTTATTGTCACTATTGTGATTGTGCTGTGCAGCGTGCTGGGCTGGACACAGAGAAGTTGATGCTGTGTCAACCAGACAGTGGTGAGATGGCTCTGGAAGTGGTGGACCAGACCGTGCGCAGCAGCGCTGTTGACATCATCTGTGTTGACTCTGTGGCTGCCCTGGTTCCCAGAGCTGAGATTGAGGGTGAAATGGGCGCTCACCAAGGTGAGACACACCACGTGCTACATCTGTACTTTCAAGCCAGGATGTCTGATGAGTCACACCAGTTACTGGCTCCATACCCCAGACTGTAAGGTATGAAATGAAATACATGTTGTTGGTTGAGTGGCTCTGCCCAGCAGGCATGACTGTGATTCTTCTGTGTGGGCTGTTGGATCTTAATCCCTGGGCAGCCCGGTATAATACTTGGCTTCTCATTAGATTGACGCCGAAAGGCGTAGTCTTTTCTTTTCTTTTCTGTGGGCTGTTGTTGCTGCTGTGGTTGCAATCGCTAAGACTGCAAGCTAGAGGAAATAGGAGGAACAGCAGGCCGGGCTAAAATAACCTTAACACCTTTTGATTCGTCGGCATCAAATTGACGCCACAAGGTGTACTCTTTTCTTTTCTAGTGGCTAAGACTGAGGGGGGGCTTCAGTAACATTTGACCTGTGGTTGTTGTGTTCAAGCATGCAATAGGATGTTCTAATTAAGCTCGATTTGCAAATGTATAGAGTTGATCAGGCAAGCGTGGCTGACAAGTCGTGACGTTGCTTGATGAAGGCCAGCAAAAGTTGGTGGTACACGACCAGAGACTTGTTTGTGACGTGAGTATCCTTCGCTGCAGTTGGCACACAAGCAAGGCTGATGAGTCAAGCGCTGAGGAAGCTAACAGCTAATGCGTCCAAGTGCAATTGTACCATTTTGTTTCTCAATCAGTTGCGGCACAAGGTTGGCGTGGTTTACGGCAATCCAGAAATCACGTCCGGTGGCCAAGCACTGAAATTCTACGCTTCAGTCAGACTAGAGGTTAGGCGCAAACAAACTGTAGAAGACTCAGCAGGAGTCGGCATAGGTATCAAGGTCAAAGCAAAGGTGAGTATCTCACATAAAGCCCTCGTTTGCACATCTGAGCTGTTGATGCATTCACCCACTGTCGTGATGTCAGATGCCTTCTTTCTTTTTCTAAGCTTGCGATGCAATGTTGATGCGTATCTGTTCTGGTGCTGAACGCCTGCTTGTATGGTTGGCGTTGTAGGTGCTGCTCTTGCTGTACTGCACTGCGAGCTGTGTGATGTTGCACAGGCAGCTAGTGTTGACTTTTGTGCTTGACAGGCGGTCAAAGGAAGCCATGCATCACCATGCATAGTTCCACAGTGTGACAGCAAACTGCAGATAATGTGTGCAGTCATGCGCCAAACTGCAACCCGACGTTGCATGTCATGTGCCCTCGGAGGAGGAGGAGGAGGAGGAGGAGGATTTTACATCTTCAGCCAGCCAACTAGATTGTACAGATGTGCCAGGGTTGTCAGCAACCTGGTCAAAAGCATCAGTACTAATTGTGCATCATGCCTACACAGTCTGAAACGAATTTCCTTGCAGGTAGTGAAGAACAAATGCGCACCGCCGTACAAGATTGCAGAGTTTGACATCATGTTTGGCAGCGGAATCTCAAGTCTCGGCTGCCTCCTAGATGCAGCAGAGGGAGTTGATGTTGTGCAAAGGAAGGGCAGTTGGTACTCCTTTGGGGATCAGAAGCTAGGGCAGGGCAGAGACAAGACACTGGCCATACTGGCTGAAAGCAAGGACATGCAAAGGTATGCTTTTCCCTAGATTTGCAATGCAAAGCTCCATGTCATTTGTGTGCGAGGCATCGCACTTGCATAACAAACAAGGTGTGTCATTGTGCATATTTCAAATGCCACAAGCCAGCGCAACATGCCCTATGCTTGGGCTTTTCTTCAGACAATTCTGAAAGGCATAAACCGTTTGTCTCATCTGTCAAATGCAGCGGGCATGCCCTTGCGTTGGCCAAATTGTAGCGCAGACCTGAGCTGCTTGAGACTTGATACATGTGCTTGCAGTGAGATTGAGGCCAAGACAAGGGCAGCACTGGGCCAGACAGACATCAATGACATGTACGACAAAGAGGCAATAGATACAGACGCTGAAGACTCAGATGCTCTGTCTGAGCTTGAGGCTTAGATTCAAAATTTTGTCATAGCATCACATACGCAGTTGATGTTTCTTGATCAATTGATTGCTACAACAAGATTCCACTTTTACAGGTGTTCAGCAGTTGCAGTGTGATCAGTGACATCTAGAAATGTTGAGTGAGAATAGTTGACGTTACTGTCAAAAGGGTCATCAAGCTATCAACCACCCTGCACTCTTAAGTACATAACCCACAGCTTTTGCTGAGGATCAGCATGTCCTGAGACTCCGATTTGCAAATCGGACACTTGTCTCAAACTCCACCAGCTGAGTCAGCGGCTAGCCATGCGTACGTGTTGAGTGACACTGTGTGAGTCATGTATGTTGAAATTTCTGAAGGGTGTGTACACTTGAGCCTGTTCAGAAAGAGTTGTTTCTGAGTTGGCATGGGACAGTTCATGAAATGACCTGCCTGCAGCAAGTATGAAGTTCGCAAGGTTGTACGCTCCCCGTTCAGCAAACACGGCATGCGTCGATTCTTGCACTTGAGCGAACCTGACCTAAGGCTCCTTACCACAGGCACAGCGGTGACTCACGTCAATCATTATAGGACGTGCGGGACAAGCGCCCCTCAGATTTATCGCCTATGCGTTGTTCTTGGCACGCCCAGCAAGCGCGCCGTTACGCTGCAGGTAGTTCGAATTCGGAACCATATATATCTGTGTCGCTGGTCAACGTTAGACCTTAACAACCAGCGATGCAAGCAGTCTTCCTTGCCAAGGGAGGCCGGGACGCCGTTCAACCGGTTGTTGCGGTTGCCAAGTTGCTACAGATTCTGCATCCGGAAACGGTCGTCAGCCTCATCACTCATCGTGATCACAAGGCGAGCAGTGCGAGTTCAAGTCGCATCGCTGCACGGTTTTGTACACGTCAAATACGTCGCACGTCGGCGCCCACCAATACAACGATTATGATGTAGAGGTGGGTGACCGAGATGCTGAACGAGTCAACAATTCAAACTGTGGGGCTACAGTCACCATCGACATACGACACCACGGTGACGCTGAGCTTTGCAATGACAGTAATAGATGACTCAGAAACATCCCGGCATCCACATTGCACATGCTGCTCTGTGCAGGTCTGCGGCACAAGCACAGACCTGATAGAGGACACTACTGCATGCTGCAGTTGCCTCCATGCCTGTCAGGTATGTGTTGTGTCACCTGCAGCAGTTTGAGCCTCGGTTGAACGATGTTAGTGACTAGTGTCTGTGGGTCTTTGTACAGAGCACACATCACCCTCAAAGGCAAAGCGTCCCTGCTCTCATCCTCTGCAACTTGGCAGCTTTGGATGGTGTTCATTTGGCAGAAGCCCTGGGCTTGCCCTGCATTGCCCTCTCTCCTGGGCTTGTCCAATACTCCCTACCAGCCAAGTTCTTCAAGCAGCTACAGAGCACCACACCTCACCTTTACACGGCCCTCCAGGATTGCCAACCAGGTGTGCAGCAAAACCCTTGAACATCACTGTTCACAACTCTGCTGGCCTGTCCTTATGCAATGTCACTACTCCCACATGCAACTTGGTACATGAGGCAATCCCAATGTGCGTGAGCTGTTTATGTCTCATTCCCAAGCCATCGTACGGAAGCAGCCAGCTTCTGCGCATGTTATTGTACAAGCCCTAGTGTTGTGAGCACACTTGAGATGCGCTCCCCTGCCTCAAGCCAAAAGGGAATGTGCACATCACACAATATTTCTTAGCTTGCACAGACACGGACTGCATTTCTGCATGAATGTGCGGCAGCATGTGTAACAGCTCTGTCGAAGTTTCTTACACTTGTACATAGCCAGAAACTGTAGCAGCATGTCTTGGGTTAGACGCAACATGCCAAGGTCAATGGTTTGATGCAAATCCCTCCTGAGCAGCTTCTGCACAGCTCTCGCACCCAATCCCGTTCATTTGTCTCTTCTGTGCATGGGCTGTAGGGAAAGCAAGCCTGGACGATGTACAATTCTGGATGTGGCCCCTGTTTGACCTACAATGGTCTGAATGGCGGCAACAAACCCTTGGCCTGCCTGCAACTCTCTACCAATCAGCTGCAAAATTCAGCACGGCTTCTGAAGCTTCTGACATTGATCAGCACAGCCTGGATGCCAACACTGCTGCACAGCAAGCTGCAGCACATGCACAAGACACGCAAAGACATCCTGATGCCTTTGTTCTGCCAGACTGCGTTCCATTGCTGCTGGGCATTGGTGATTCATTCCTGGCTGAGGCCTCACAGCCAGCAGCCAGCAGCGTCCACACTTGCGGCTTCTTTGCAAGACAGAACAGTGAGCTGACTTGCCTGAACACACACCTCACATGACTATCGTTTGTCTGTCTGATCGTGTGTACATGGCTGTTGCACTCTCAGCACAGCTTGCACCTACAGTGGAGCTTTGTCACTGTGGTATTGCCCAACCATGCATGTCACCACCGCTAATGCCTTTGCTGTGCTGGCCGCCCAACATTGTGTTGCTACTCGGGCATACACAAATGCAGACAGTGGATACTATCTGTGCCATGTTGCCCCACAGGGCAGCTCAAAGACCTCACTCTTGGGCCTTGCTTCAGATCATGGTCAGAAGCATCATCTTATCTTGTATCTTCTGCTATGTTGAGTTGGTTTGTAACAGTTGTACAATGCTCACAAACTCAGCTATTGCTTAGCTGCAGTCAGCTGCTTTACTGTGGAAGCTGCACAGTACTTACGCAGTCTGCTGACAAACTTTTGAGTATGGTTTGAGCATTTGTGCTGTATGTTTTCTGCTGGTCTAGACTCAACCAAATTGCAGCTTCAGCACATGTCTGTGTAGCTGGAATGCCTGTAAATTATTGTTACTATTATTGCTGTTATTAGTATGATTATTAGTAATATCATCATCATATTGTTGTTATCATTATTGTTGTTATTGTTATTATTATTTTGTGTGACTTCAGGAGCCAGAAGGTGGCATACAAGCAGAGCTGGACAATCTGATGACGCTGTACCCTGCACTGAAAGGAAAGCCCTTTGCACAGTGGCAAGGCAACAAGGGCCTGGTGTGCATTCACATGGGCAGCATGCCCCCTAGTGGTCTTCTTCCAGACTGCGCTGTCCTGTCCAAGCTGCTGACAAGTGCCCTGCAGAAAGCTAACGTCAAGGGCGTTTTGCTGACAGGTGGTTTCAGTACAAGCAGTAAGCATTGATGCAAGTAATGCTCAGATGCTGTTTTGCTCACACGTGTTTCACGTGAGACATGCCTTGCTGAACATTACCATACTGATTGGTGCTCTCGTGGGCTGACAAACAACAATTGCATGTGAGCCGTTTGTGTGTTCATGAGGGTACACAGGAAACTTTGTATGATCATGGTTCATTGTACACCTACATGTCAGCTGTGTCCATCAGTGCGCACGTGCAACTCTGTGTGATCTCATGGCAATAGTGCTATCATGCTGAGTGTGACAAGCACATGTCAAACTAATGACAGCTCATATAGCAACAAGTTTTGATCAGCATGTGTTTGCATGCATGCAGATGGGTGCATGCCATTCTTTTTTGACATGTGGATGCCAGCTGTGAGCAACACAGACCCAGCATTCATTGCTGACTCTTCTTCCTTCCCTCCTCTGAAGCAGCTGCTGCCCATGTGCAAGGCCATAGTCCACCCTGGCAGTAGTAGTGTGACTGCAGCAGCCCTTGCAGCTGGTGTTCCTCAAATTGCCTGCCCTATCACTCCTGATCAGCAAGCTTTGGTGAGTATGGTTTTGCATTTGTGTTTTGTCTCTGCTGGAACTGCAGCACTGACACAACAGTAGCAGTATTGTCTCGACAGCTGTTGTTGCATTTGGCACAAGTGTATGCCAAATGCTCTTCATGCCCTATTCAGTGCTGATTACCAGAGCTGCATTTCGTTGCCCTGCTTTCCTCTTGACTGCGCGCCTTCAATGATGCAGTGCTGTTGTGTGTTATGCCATTAGGTGCATACTTCCCAGACGTGTTGCATGTTGCCTTTTTCAGATCACATGGCCATGCAGTATTTAGCAGGAAAGCCAATGGCCATTACTGTGACCACGTATCTTTGTGCGTTGCGCTGCTTTCACACCAAACCACACACCACACCAAACCACACATAGCACCACACCTGTAGCAGAATTATACATGATCCAGTAAGAGTTGGTGTTGGGGCGTGAGAACTTCCGCTTAAGAACAAGAATTGCGACCCTTCCAAAAGAACAGTCCTGGACTCAAATCCCACACATTACAATACTGCACCGCACTGCAGCTGACACTGCTCTCCTATGAACTGCAGGCCAAAATCTTGTGTGGACTTGGCGTGGCAGTGCTTGGCCCTGGCATGCACAAGATCACTTTGGCACCAGCTCACAGTCTGCTGACACAGCCGCCAACATTGCAACAGCAGCAGAGCAGCTGAGCAACAACCTACAGGTGGTATACACTTCTGAACACACAGTTATCTGTCAATTGCAACTGAAGCTACCAATCTGACCATGTTGCATTCAGCCACAGCGTGCTGTTTGTCTTCTGTAGTTTCTGCACTTTGCATGAGGTATGCCACTAGGATGAGTCAGATCTGTTGGAAGGGAAGAAGACAAATTGTCGAAAGCCCCATAGTCGAAGCCCCGTTGTTGAAAGGCCCATTGAGTGAGGCTAGTTTGGGGCTGACATCAGCCCATGTTCAAAACTGGAACGATACAGAGAAGATTAGCATGGCCCTTGTGCAGAAATGCCATGCGTGACTCAAGAAATGATCCCGAAAGTATGAGCCGGTTTCCAAACAGCAGCAGGGACAGTGTCAAGAAGAGCTCAACAAATACTATTGACACAGAAATACCAGGATCTAAGCAGTATCTCTTGAAAGGGATCAAAAATTACCTGACGACATTGCCACCAGGCGTCACTGTGGTTGCGACATTTTGTTGATTACGCCATGTCTGTCGCCGTTTGCAGATGGCATTGTCTGGCAGCATGCAAGAGGCTTGCCATAAAGCCAGAGCAAGCCTGCTGGAAGAAGAAGACGGGCTTAATGTGGCAGTCCAATTCATTCACCAGTACCTAAAGAAGAACGGTGCTGTTCCAGAGCTTGGGAGAGTTAGGCTCCCTGCAGTCGTAGGGCCTGTTGCAGATGATGATCAGGTGACACAACCTAGTGTACTAGACACAGCTACTATCAAGATTTGAGGGTGACTTTGATGTGAATCAAACACAGTTGACATACTGCAAACCCTGAGAGACTTTCATGTAGTTTCTGATGCAGTTGCCAATCCCTAAACCCTGAGTGACATTCAAGGTGGTTTCAGAAACAGCTGCCAAACCTTAAACGCTGAGTGACTGTGATGCGGTAATCATGATGAGTCAATGCTGACTGGGCACTGTACATCAGGCTTTTGTGTGGTGAGGCCATCACGGCGGTCTAATCTGACAATGGGGACACAAGGCTTAATCTGCATGATCTGACAGTGTGCAAACCAGTTGTGTTGAAACTCACTGTGTATAAGCAAGGTGGGAAAGCAGTACAAGAGCCTTTGAACTCTGCATGCACGGTGTCCGTGCGTGCGTGCCTGCTTGGTCTGATGTGAACATGTGTACTTTTGGTCTATCTGAAGTTCTGTCTCAAATGATCAGCATTAGTGTGTGTGCGTGCGTGCGTGCGTGCGTGCGTGCGTGCGTGCGTGTGTGTGTGTGTGTGTGTGTGTGTGTGTGTGTGTGTGTGTGTGTAATAATCATTAGCCTGTCTGAATGTATGGCCATGATTTGTTGAAGCTTCACCAGTCTGTCTGATTGTATGGCCAGGACTTGGTGAAGCCTCACTAGTCTGTCTGATGGTATGGCCAGAATTTGTCAAAGCCTCACTAGTCTGTCTGATTGTACAGCCAGGACTTGGTGAAGCCTCACTAGTCTGTCTGTGGGCCAAAATTTGGTCAAGCCTCACTAGTCTGTCTGATTGTATGGCCAGGATTTGGCGAAGCCTCACTAGTCTGTCTGATGGTATGGTCAAAATTTAGCAAAGCCCCACCAGTCTGTCTGATTGTATGGCCAAAATTTGGCAAAGGCTCACTAGTCTGTCTGATTGTATGGTCAGGATTTGGTGAAGCTGCCCAATGGGTGGGAAGTGGCAGCCCGGGCCGAGATGGAGGGCCTCTTCATATACAACGAAATCTTCAGGGATGGCTGCTACATGAAGCATGGCATTCAGATCAAGGATGGAGACACAGTGGTGGACATCGGTGCCAATGTTGGTCAGCACTCTCCCAAGAACTTTTAAAGAGTGTTGTCTTCTATGTGTCAATACGATTCCCATGTTCATTGAAAATCCTTCATGTGCTCTTCCTGTAGATGTGCTCTGATTGCCTGAGCTATTAGTATGTACCTTCCCTCATTCACTTCCCTCCCCAAGCCTGGGCAGCCCGGTATGATACTTGGCTTCTCATTAAATTGACGCTGCAAGGTGCAGTCTTTGCATTTCTTTTCTCTTTCTCCTCAATCCCTTCTGATTTGAATCTCTGCATCCAGCTCCTTGGCTTCTTTGGACTTGACACCTCCTGTCCCCAGCCCTTCACTTAGTCCCCTTGGGACGGCAGGTTAAAAAATACCAACCACATTTGGCATTTGTCACAGCACCTGTTGGGCTTGGTGATGCAGGCATGTTTGTTTACTGGGCGCTACAGGGGGACAAGGAAACAGGAAGAGGTTTGCCAGGCAAGGTATTTGCAGTGGAGCCTTTGCAGCAGAACCGCAGAGTCATGGAGCACAATCTGAAGCGTCATGATCTGCTTGCCAAGGTGACTTTCTTTGGGGAAAGCTTTACAACTGCTGCAATGTCACAACATCTACAGTTTTGACTATGCTATCACAAAGGTTTGCACGGTTCCCATCTAGCTGCCACACAACCTTGACACTGGCACATGCATGTGACAGACATAAAATCAGCCATTGCGCCGGCTTTCATGCTCTGTAATGCAAAGCAACAAGTGTGTGTATGCACATCCTTGTGCCTGCAGCTGACCTTCTGCTGCCACCTGCTGTGCACATGAGTACTGTTTGTGCAAACCAGACTGCATGCTTGTTTGAAACCCTCAGGGTAGAACAAGGTTGGAAATAATTTTGCTGCCTGGCATCTCAGGTTCGGGTGGTCCCAAAAGCAGTGGGGGCTGAGTTGGGGGAGCTGCAAATCCGTTTTTACCCCAACATGCCGGGCAATTCGACCTGCCATGTGCAAGAGAAGGTGGACCTGCAAGGAGATATGATGCCAGAACTGTTCTTTGCAGATGCCGAGGATTGTGTCTGCCCTGTCACAACTGTGAGTCAGCTGATGAAGGACCACGACATCAGCCACATAGACCTGCTCAAGGTATGGGTGCAGTGTTAGGGTCTCACACCCTATCTGAATTACAGCAGTGCACGTTCTGCCTCTGGTGGCCTTGGTCTTAGGTTTTAGTTGACAGGCATGTTGTATGCTATGTAAACCTTGATGAAGCTAAACCTAAACCCCCCGCGTCCCATACTCTGTTGCAGGTGGATGTGGAGGGGAGTGAGCTGGAGGTTCTACAGGGTGTGCAGCCTTCAGATTGGGCCAATGTCCACCAGGTATGTCAGTAAGCCTCTCTCATACATGCAGCTCTTGCTGCACTATAAGTAAAAGAATTTGCAGGCAGCACAATGCTGTTAAGTACTGAGTCACTGGCTGCAGATCTGAGCTCTGCTTGGGCACAGCTAGGTGTTGGGTCCTTTGCAAGTATGCAATTGTCAACGTGGGAAAGTTGTATTGAATGCTGTCTTGGCAACATGTGAAACAAGTCAAATTATTGACCAAACATTAGTTCAGTTATCGGCCACGCTCTGTTTCATGAACTCACGAGCCCTTGCATGTCAGGCTGTCAGCCCTCTCACCCAGCATGCTTGCAGGTTGTGATGGAGCTCCATGATGTGGGAGATCGACTGCAGGCAGCTACAGATCTGCTTGAGGCTCAGGGTTTCTCTGTTCACACAGAACGTGACTTTCCACCACTGAATGTGATGATTTATGCACAGAAGTCCGAGAAATCAGTGGCAGCATGATCATGAAAGACGTCATGACTTGCATGTGCAAAGGTTTTCCTTGTAATCTTTGCTCTTCTTCTAGGCACTTGCTGGTTGGGCTGATATGTACACCCGCATGATTAGCTGGCCAGAGAGCATGTGCAAACGAACTTGACTGCGGAGCTCACGAGACCGAAACTTAGTTCAAGCGTTTAGATTTCGCATAATTCTGCAGATCTCCCTGTCAAGCAATGGAAAGCTGAGGTGCATTTGCTAGAATGCCAAAGACTCTGCAGCTGAGCTCTTCTGAGAAGGAAAGTAGTCGTCAAGCACGCCCAATATTGCAGCGACTGCTTTGAACTTGCCCCGCATATCTTCCATCATACTTTGCATGCGCTCGTCCTGCATTGCAGCAAGCTCAGTTCAGAAATCCTTTGGCTTGTTATACTGGCCCTGGACCTGATGCATGTGGGTTTTCAGATCTGCTTTAGTGCAGAGTCCAGTGGCAAACATTCAGCAGGTCTCAAGCAGCTTTGCATGCATCTCCATGAATGCCCCATCATGTCAACACGGTGGGTTTTATATTACACAACAAAGGAGACTTCAGCTTTCTGGCAAGGTAGGATGGTTGCAAGAAATGTCACCTTTGGATCAGTGAGTGGAAACATCTGTGTTAAGGTCTCTAGTGTGGTCATGCCCTTGTCAGCTCTGTGTGGGAAAGCTGCAGGATCTCTTTGCTGCAGCTGGCGCCACATCTGCCCATGCAAGCAAAGTGCAGCGCAGGCCTCGGTACATGCATTCACTTTCGATAGTCATGGTCTGCACTACTTGGAGCAGCCTACAACCTGCCTGCATGCAGCATGGCTCTGCAAGACAGCTGGATTCACACTCTCAGACTGGCATGCAGATTGCTTACCTGCACACACCCAGCATAGAAGCCGACCTCCTGACCAATCTCCCAGCCTTTTTGCAAGCCCAGCTCTCTGCCTTCAACTACCCCAGCTTTCTTTCCATCTCTACAGCAAAACTCCAATCTCAGCTTGCATTTCACGCTTGCGTAGAAGCTGCGCAGCGCACGATTCTGAGTGAAGCGACTCACTCCAACCCCTGCTGATGTCCCTCGGCAAAATGTGTCTCCTCCAAATCCACAGCGGATTCAAACACGTCGGCTGACATGTTATGTAGAGTGTCCGAACCAGGCCTGGAACCAGGCTGACATCACAGCTTTGTGACGACGAACATTGTCATTTCGTTCCTCAGTAGCGAACTTCGCGAACAACAAGACCTGGAGGCTATTGCACGACATCGACGTCCGTGCGCAGGCTGACTTTTCGTTTTTGAGGGCTCTGAAACCAACCAAGCCCAGCACCAAAGCTTGGCACATATCCAGACATGCAGATCTGCAGAGAGAGATTCAGTCATTCTGCATGCAGGCGAAGGCATGAGCTCAAGACAAGAGAAAGCAAGGGTTTAGGAAGGCAAACTTGGCCTGCGCCAAAAGAGATGCAAAGACAGTACTGCGCTGTACACTACTTAACTTGAACACTAAGTGTGTGTTGCAGTGTAGTAAAGCATGACATGGCCTGCTCATAGCTCCAAGATGTCTTGTCAGGAAATGCCTCTGCAACCAACCCTGTTGTTGACACAATCTTGCTACATGCAAGCTGGTGTGCCTACCAGTACCAAGCCAATTATCTGTACAAGCATCAGGAGCTTGGTTTTGGTGCTTCTGTAACTCAGTGACACCAGGGCGCGATGCTTACTGTATGTGTGTTTCAATGTTTACAAATCCTTTGAGCTGGCTGCAACCGTTCAAAGACGTCTGAAATCGGTTTAGCCATGGCCAGCTCAAGAACAAAACAAAGTTTGCCTGCGCAGAAAGAGAAGCAAACACAGCATTGCAGTACCAACTTACATTACCTGAACCATTTTAGCACCTATTCACAGCAAGCAGAAATTGCACAGAACAAAATAAACGAAATGAGCAGAATGTCAGACTGATAATCTACCAGGCACAAGCTGAGCTACAGCTGGCCACACGCTGTACAAAAGCAGGCCCTGACAGAAATACAGCTACAGCATGCCAGCTTCTCTGAGTGTCTTCCGCCGTTGTGTGTCCACTTTGGGGCAGGGCAGATTGGGATCTCTGTCCGCAAGCACACAGTTTTTGGTGAAGCATGGCTCATTGTAGACCTCATCCAAATGTACTGGCGGTGGTGTTTCCCCAAATACCATCTCACAGGAGAGGTCTTCAAAGTCAGGCTTCATTGTGAGAGGCAGTCCAAACGTCTCTGTGAAGAATGTTTGAGTGGGAATCTGCAAGCGCCAACTGAAGATCTCCCAAACTTGCAAAGCATGTGCTGCAGGTATAGTCTGCTATGCAGTGAGCGTCTGTCAAGGTCTCAGTATAATTATGCATGTGACCCCACAAAGAGAACCCTCATGCCGAGCCATATCTGTCGGCAGAAGTTGCAGGATCTGACTCAAACTATAGCACAGTGACAGGCAGTGAACATGCACTGTGGCAAGTTGTGACATGGCACCAGTTGACAAAGCTAGGGCAAGCAGGACGCTAGCAGTCTATGAAACATCAACATGCTTTCATTGCAGGCGGCAAGTACTGCCTGACGACACGTCACACAATTTACTTGGTGGGTCACACTCCTACACTGATTGTGTTGGAGGATCATGCTCCTGTGCATATTTGTGAATGTGGGAAGCATGCCCAGGGGGGGCAGTGTTTTACACACTTGTCCCCCATACACAACGCCACTGCGTAAGTGACGCAGTCCTTTCCTTTCTTTTCTGGGAAGTGTGCAGGACTGACCTTGCACATGTTGATGCACATCCCCTTGCAGCCGCTCTGCTCCAGATACCTGCACTTCTTGATCTGCACACCGCTCCTCCATGTCTTCTTCTCGCCCTTGTACTCTATCTCAGCCTCTTGCACTTCTAGTGGGCCGACAAGCCAAGCAAAAAACTTCTGGGTGATTGCAGCATTCAGCTCTGCTGTCCACTGCAACAGGCACAGACAATGCAGATGATATAAAGCAAGGGTCTGCAAGATCTCACTTGGTGCACGCCATTCGTACAACTAGACTGTGTGCACCATATCTGTGTGATAAGTTGCGGCTGATATGTGAAGAATGTCATGCAGCAGGTGCTGGAAAACTGGAAGATGTTTGTGACTGCGTAACAGTGAAAGCCAAGAGTTGCATGTCAGCTCACTGTTTGTGAACAGCACTGTGTGAAAGGCAACCTTGGCATTGCGAAGGCACAGTGACAACTGTGACAGGTTTGTACTCAACAATCCTGTATTCAGCCAACTTGCGTTCAGTCTGTGGCCGCCAGAGATGCTGTAAACATTGGCAGCATGCAGTATGTACATCAAAAATATTATGTTATTGCCCAGCGACAGACGCACCCAGTGAGCGCTCATACCTGCTTGTGCGCCTGACTGGTAATGACTGGCAAACAAAATGTGAATTTTCACAGATGCTGTACCTGCTTGAGAGGAAAGATCATCCTGAAAGTGGTGGGTGCATCAGGTGGCAACAACGCGTCCAGCACACCCAGAACAGCCTGTTGCTGCTGCTTGCTGTTGCGGCCCTCCATGATCTGCTTGGACAGCTCTACAAAGCCATCATAACCTGGCTCATATGGAACGCCTACAGGAGCCAACAGCTTCAGTTGTTTCTGCGCCTTGTTGCTGGATGGTCTGTGCAAGCAAATCATGCTGGGCTGCAAAAGACCTCAGCTGGAAACTACTGTAGCTGGACGCCATACCTCCAAGCTGCTGAGACATCTTTTTGGCGAAGTATCCAATGAAAAAGCGGTCCACAAAATTATCATTGTATGTTTCGAGCTCAGCAAAGGGGTCCTGTGAGGCACGCGAGGGTGGTCTTCGATCACTCGGTAAGCCACAGCAGCAAACAGCAATATTCAGCACCCAACAAGTACCTCGGATGTTTTGGTGCTCGGATTTGTGTGTGTGTTTTCCGGACGACTTGTCGCCAGACGCAGCAAAGCGGGTCTTGCTTTCGGAGGGGGCTTCTGTGGTGCAAAGCTGTGTCGACCTGATTTGCGGTAGCGCGGCCAACCTTTTGTACGACCAGGCTGTCTGCAGCTTTGCATACTCTACACAGTCTGTTCCGACGCAATGGCAACTACCTTGTTGCAAGTCTGTGCAACTTTGGCACTACCAAAATGTGCATGCAGGCGTTACGATGCTGCCTCTTTTTGATGTGTGTGTTGCAGTCATGTCACAAACAGTACTGAACTCCAGCAAGGGGTTTTGGTACTTTATTGCAGCCATCAATGACATGCTGCCTCTTTTGATGTCCGTTACAGTCATGTCACAGGCAGCAATGGCATGCCAAACTCTGTCAGCTTTGTATCAGTCAGCTCAAAGGTCGACACAGCGCTACAACTTGCTACTCAACTGGTCAGGCTTACAATTCATGTCACTTCATGATCACGCAGTACTTGCAGTTATGCCATGGTATAGCCGCAACTTTGTCAAGCTCTTT
>JAABUK010007167.1_pt1 | contig 16225 bp, 22 predicted proteins | sample 5559141 | NCBI WGS metagenome assembly JAABUK01 (sample SAMN10711869, study PRJNA513367) | rock metagenome | isolation source: Antarctica rocks | place: Antarctica: Victoria Land, Pudding Butte nord | collected 2016-01-03
GTAGCGGTCTCCACAGCTATTGGCTGGCTTTGATCAGGGTTGTTGGCAGATGCAGATTGTGCAAGCTTGGGCTGCTTTAGATTCTCTGCTAGGGCCTGCATCTGAGCCAAAGCGTCTTTGTTGGCACAGACCGCCTCTCATGCCCTGCTGCCGAGCTACAGCAAGGAATTCAAGTGCTGTTGATGACAGGCTGCGCCTAGGAAGCTGTATGTGAGTTCCATGTGCAAATGCTCACCTAGCAGGTTCTGTAATGATTGGGGGTCTTGCGCTGCCTGGAGCAACTGTGATACAGCTTGTGGCTGCAGCATGTCTTTTATGAACGGGTTTGCAGCCAGCATCTGTGCCAGCTGAGGAGACTGAGCTGTAAGCTTGTCCAAAGTTTCCGGAGATGCTAACAGCTTGGACACAACCGGCAGCTTTGACAACAGTGCAGCCTGTTTGTGCAAGTCCCCAATTCTAGGCAGCGCAACCGCAGGCTCAGAGTGCTCATCACTTTTTTGCGAATGCAAATTAGTTTGGCCAACATCCTGGTCGGACATGTTGCTACTAGTCCTTGAAAGTAACTAGCAGTGCCTGAGAGTAGCCTGATCACAACCGTGCCCGGACCTTTATACCGAGGACACAGTCTGTCAACCAAGGTGTGCTGCAGTCACAAAACACGCAGACTGCTGGCGTGTCTATCTGAGGATGCATGCAGCTGCATCTAGCTGCCCTGCTTGCCTCGATCCTTCCCTCTGTCCTTCCCTTTGTCCGCTGCATATTTGGTTTCGGAGCCAAAGAACAGAGAATGCTTGCACTCACCACCACCACCACGGTCAAAGATGTTGTCGATGTTCCTTTCTCCGTGCGGTCATTCTACACTGCTGCTCAGATTTTGTCAGAGTTTGGAGCAGGGCGTGTTTATGTTTTACTTGCCAGGGTATTTGAGCAGCCAAGTTGCACACCCACTACAGGTGGTTAGTGCTGTGACAGTCATCTTCAAGGTCTTCAATGCACTAACCTGGCATAGGCAACACCTGATGTAGCAACAGGCGCTATCAGACGAACTGGAGCAAGTTCTGTGTATTTGCTGTGAAAGCAGCCGCAATAATGTGGACTTCACGATTCTTTGTCTAACTAGGACTTTGTGTTGTTTGGGGGTCATGATGCTGTCCTTGCTGGTAAACGACCACAGGAAGGAGGTCATGCATCCTGCAGTAGCGCCATAGTTGGTTGTACGTTGTCTTGGACCTACAGTGCTGTACATATGCAAAGGGCAGACCTGATTGTCTGACATAGCACAACATATGCTTCAGGTAAAAGCCGTACTATCATACATGCTCATGATGACAGCAACAATGCAAACCCTCAGATGTCACAGCATGTCTGAGGGCAGGTCCAGCACAAATGCACTGTACTGAAAAGGGCCTGCCAATAGATGCAGCCAATCATGACAAACACAGCTAGCTACACTGTAGTGAACTCACCTGTTGATGATGACTGATGCGACAGTAAAGCCAATGTAAAGAGCAATGGGGATCTCAGGCAGCTCTCTGTAGTAGCGCATGGGCAGTGCTGCCATTACTCGCCCTTTCAAAGGCTCCAAGATGCGGCTTATGACGATGAGCCCCAAGAAGGGCAGAGCCACAGCTGCCCTCAAGGGCTGTATCACTTCTTTAGATCTGGCAATGGCCTGCCATCCTTCCCGGCCTGCACGTCAACCTTATGCTGTCAACCCAACTACAAACGAAGGAACTCGCCTCTGGACATCAAGCTGACACCCAGTCAGTGTTCACTCAGCAAATCACGATGTCATGAGGTTGGCTGAGTCCTGCAATGTGTTTGCTAAGGTTGTCTTCAGCCCTTTTTGCCGGTGTGCATGGTACTTTACCATGTTTGCCGTGGGAGTGTACCAATGCTGCAACTGGCTCGTCGTTCAGATAGTTGATTCTCAGCATATGGCTTAATGCTTACCCTCCAGGACTGCCACAGGATTGGCTGCTTGCAGATCTAGTAGACGAGGCAGCGTCCATGGCAGTGTCAACAGCAGCAATGATGCTAGTTGCAGTGGAAGCACCTGCACAGGCAGACCTTTCATGTTGGAAAACTGCGTCCTGACTCATCCTGAAACTGTTGTGCAGGCTTGTGCACCTTACTTGATTCTGCCTTGGGGCATGCAGCTTCTTGAGCAAAGTATGACCATAACTGCTCATCCGAGCGAGTCTGCTGAAGGAGGAACATTCACTGCAAGAGGATGCTTGTAGGTAAAGCAGAATGCATCACCGGTGTGCACACAGTCATGATAAACAGTCCAATGAAGCATCAGAAGAAACAGTAACATGCGTTTGTGTGCAGAGAGATGCTTGCTTAACTCTGAGTGCTATCCATGCACACTACTTTATAGGTAAATATAGCAATCAGTCGCACCTGTACAGTGACAAGCATGTCCACAACAAAAACCCGTTTCCAGACAGCAGCTACACCAGGCTGAAGCAGGCGCACAGTGGACACCATGTGACCAATTGTAGCTCTGATACCCCTGCTGTTCTGGGCGCCAGTTGCATCAGCTGCTGCTGTGTCTGTGCCCTCTGGCACTCCTGACTTCGCACCTGCTTCAGCTGCAGGACTAATGTCAGCTGCAGCAGTAGCTGAGGAGACTGCAGATGTTGTGGTTGCGTTTGGAGAGGTTCCTGCAGGTGAAGCAACAGCAGCTATGTCCAATGGCCTTGTGGGGTTTTCACAGGCATCATCATTGTGGATGTTGTCAAAGATGTCAAGCCAGTCACGCTCGTAAAGATACCCACATTGACACAGTGAGAACTTTGTACACAAAACTGTAGAAAAAAACTGTAGACAAGGTGCCGGTAAGTCATGAAAGTATGACTACCGCCACGGGCTTGCACAATGCAGAAGGAGTGAGGCGGCTTTCACCTGGGGTGCTTGGGTGCTTGCAGCATAAGAGGGCAATGGCGCTGGTGGCGATGGTCCTTGCTAAGATTGTGACAGGGAATGCCGCCACAAAAAGTGCTGCTATGATCCATCGGTAAGCGGAGCCAGTAACAGCTGGGTTGCTGCTCAGCCACCAAAGGGGGCCGATCTCTTCAGCATGTAACCCCAGGGCTCTCATTGCCACTGTAATGTTCCAGTAATCCTGTCACTGTCATGCTTGGAGGCTCATGAGACTGGTTGCAGCCCCTGGCAAATATGCAAATAGAGCAGCATTTTTTGGTACGCATGGAAATGGGACAGCTGAGGTTTGATGTGAGAGACACACGCTACGGCTGTAGTGCATGACAGTGGCTATGCTGACCTTCATTTGTCAGGCGGTGGCTGATGCGATTAGTAGCAAAGGCTGCAGCATCACATAGGATGAATATGAGGATTATTGGCCACACATGGCCTTTGAGCAGTTTCCAGGCCTGCCGGACAAAGTGGAGACTGGCCTGCCTGTAGATCATGAGAACATCGTCATCCCAGCCTGGGAATGGGTCGCAAAACACACCCAGGCAAGACCTACCCTTGTCTCTGAAGCCTGGCTTTTCTGCTGTTATCAAGGCCTGAGTCTTGACCATCTGGAAAGGCTGTTGCAACAGTGATTGGTCTGGATGCATGCCTGCAGCCAGTAGATTTGCAAAACTTTTAGTCCTTTGCTGCCAGCAAAAGCCTTCTGAGTCTGCCTAACCTGCGCAGCTGATGCGTGCAGGGCACTCTGGCTGCGGTGTGATTGCAAAGTCTGAAAACTCTTTGACAGTGTCTCTGAGGTAGCTTAGCCGGACCGAGTCTGCCAGCAAGACTTACTGTCCGACCGCTGCCGCTACGCACTGCAGGCTGTAAAGCAGCTTGCATGAGGGTGCCTGAGGCACGTCCTCGCAACACTTGCGTTCCTTGCTTGCTTGTTTGCTGCAGATCAAGGGCTAGGTCTGGTGCGACAGGTGCGTCAGTCGGTAGCGCAAAATCGCAAGCGCGTGATCAGAAACAGTTCGTGGCAGCTATGGTGCAGAGGTGCGACTGGGCTTGTGCAGCGTTACCTCTCTCGACGACGTTCCTGACTATTTGTCTTTGGACAATTTCGAGTGCGTGTAGCAAATAATGCACGTCGGACAGCAAGGAGTCGGACAGTTCAAGGGCTCCAGGAGTGGTCTCGGAGCAGCATGTTGCAATCTCAGGCTGGCAGCGAATCACTCATTTAGACCGACACGATTGCTGCGGTATCACATGCTGCACTTGATACAATCTGCATGGTATAGCGAATCACTCCATTAGCTTGCGATTTGCTTACAACACTGTCACATCGACTATTCAACGTTCTCAACTGGTTGATCGATTGATCGGGGATCAAAGCACAAGTAATTCGGTCTGCATGGAATCGTCACCCCAGTGGCATAGCAACGTAAGCGGCCGAAAGGATAACGCAATGCAAAGGGGCACAACAGCATGAGCACATCTGTACAGGTCTGGCCTTGAAAAACCCAATTAGCTTCAGGTGCCACAGCAATACAGCATGCTGCACATCTTGTCATACAGTCCAGGTCTTTCAGGATCCTTGTCTGGAATAGCCTGTGCCTCCTCCTCTGATATGTTTTGGAGCTTTCTTACGAGCTGGTTCAGCAGAGCTACTCTCTGCTTCCGGTCAGCCTGCTGCCAAGATGTCTGTATGGAAGCTGCATTCACCAGCAAGTTTTGTCAGCACTTGACGTTTGAGCCTGTCACAGCCCCAGCATCCACACATATCAGCATCTCAACTCTGGGAGCAAGACAAGATTGCTGAGGACAGCCATGCATACTCGCTTGGCTGAGTTGAGCTGCTCAGCAGGTCTGCATTCAGTTTGCTCATGGCCAGCAGCAGCACCCCATAGCGCACACCATCAAACTTATCCCTCCAGATGCCTGACCGCCGCCCCAAGCCATCAGATCCAGCCCTGATGCCCAGTAGACCATCCCACCCCCGCAAGCACCTCACTGTGATCTGCTTTGCAACTGACTTCATCTCGCTGGTAGAATCCAGCCTTGCATCATGCATGCCCCCTCTGTCTAAGGCCACGTGACCTGGCGCTGTATGCATAGTGCCAGGAGCCAGCAATGGGTTGTGCACCATGTCTGACTGTACAGGGTGCAATGATGCTTGGTCTGATGCTGTTGAGAGCTGCCTGCTTGGGGCAAAACCCCCAGTAGATTGATTGCTCTGTCTCGCGCTGCTTGGCGCTGAGTTGATTCTCTGCATGCTTCTGCTGCGCCCTGCTTGCATAGCACTCATGAAGGGGTTGCTGTCACCTTGTGGAACCCAAACCGGTCTCACCACTGCACTGTCTACCGGTTGTAGTGGACTCCTTGAAGAGATGTCAGCTGGTCTGACATTCTTGACCACTTCTGCAACAACCATGCGCTTGTCCATTCTGTAGGAGTAGGTGATCGCCAGCCAGGTGAAGGCAGGCACACAGGCTGCTAACACACCAGCAACGACACCATATGCAGTTTTCGCCTGTGCACCTGCATTGGAGCTTTGTAGCTGAAGTTTGGCCTAATTGCCAATTCTGTGATAGTGGCATGAGACTGTTTTCAACGACAGTCTGACAAGACTTTATCAATGAGTCATCATGCACAATATAGCAACTACCAGGGATTTGCTGCAACAATCATTGTCTCAAGTCAGGGCAACGGTTGTTGCCTGTGTGCAGCAATGCTTGGGTGTGCCTCATATAAGCAGACCCTGAATTATAAAAGGCCACATGTGCAGCCTGTACACCTGTAAACCTGGAAGCTGCAATATATCATGTGCACAAGACAAGTAATATCTACCAACCTGAAACACAACCTCTACCTGATCAAAAACAACATTTGTGAGTCTGGTCTGCATCCTAGCAATCAGACTGAGCTGCAACAGCTGATACACAAGTTTGCTCAAGCACACGTACATGCAGACAAACATACATGTACATGTGCCATATCAGTGACACATGTGTCATAACAGAGACATATGTGTCATAAAAGTGACACATGTGTCATATCAGTTAGACTGGGAGAATGTATGCTGACCTGTGCTGGGCGGTGGTGGCAGTGGGGGTGCCGCTGGCAAGGTTGGTGCTGACTGTGTTGCCACAGTGCCACCAGTAGTGGCTGTACACACAGCATTCATGTGAGTACACAGGCCAGCAGCCTAGCTTGCCTTGCAGCCTTGGCTGTGGTACATGCTGTGCACAGCAGGCTGCTCATCACAAACAATTCAAAATAAGTTGACGGTACATGCATGAGGGTTTGAGTATGAACAAGCTCTTGCTTGTGCCATGCAATAGGCGATTGTGCATGAGGGAGTGCAACACTGACTGCCAGTGTCTTGGATCATGGCTTGTATGCTTGGGAATGCACATTGGCTATCCATTCAATCTCCAGTGTTGACAATGCAGTCACTTGCCTATGTTGCTCAGCCATGCTGTGGTGTTTGAACTGGTGCACAGCCTGCTTGTGTCGACCAGCTGCCCAGTGGCCTGACCCTTGAAGAAGGCAACATTTTGATGCCTGTCATACACAACCCCTGGCACATGATGTTGCCAAACTGGACCGTGTTGCACACATTGGCCAGAGTCTGAGCCACTGTGTTGTCCTGCATTTGAAAGGAACCAGTTGTCACCTGGCATGTAATGTCATGCAGAAAATCCAGGGCTAAAGCCGTGAAACTGTATTTGCACAATTGTCTTGGCTATTTGACATCCAATTTATATCGTATGTCTTTTAACCAATCATGCTGAGCTGTGTAAACATGCAAAACTGTACATGCAACCATGCTAACCTGCCAAGCATGGCTAGCTTGGTCGCTCACCAAATGCATGTATGCATCAGACAATGCATCACAGCTGTGTCTCACCACGATGGACGTCAGATCTGAGTAGAAGACGCAGCAAAGGCCCTTCTTGGACATGGCACATTTCTCCACAGCTGAGACATTTGCAGCGCCCAACATGCAGCAGCTGGTGCCAGCTGGCGGCTCCAAATCAAGATAATTTTGCAAGTCAGCATTTGGGTACACCGTGTATGCTGATGATGACTCAGATGTGTTTCCAGTCACGTTGTGCAGCTCCTGCTGAGTTAGCTGGCTGGCCTGTGCTGAGCTATGCAGGTCCTGCATACCATGCAAAGACAAGGCGCTGCAGCTGTGAACAGTTGTCTGCACTCAGTTTTGCCATGCATGAAATATTCTTGTGCTTGCATAAGGCACTGCACACTAGGGATGAGATTTCACAACAGTGAGCTCGAGGTGCCCTCTGTGCAGCCACAGCATAGCGGTGTCCATACAGAGCAGAATTCCAGCGTGCAAATGATTGTGCGCATGTTGCGCCAATGCATGGCAATGTGCAATTAATTATGTACGACTGCATTACCTGAGCAGTTGGCTGCGGGTTGTACTGACACACAGGCCTAGCAGGTGGTACTGTGATGCTGGCAACTTGCCTGGTGTCTGGTGACCCCTGAAGCGCTGCAAACACAAGCTTGTGGCGACTTGATCATACAGCGGCTTGCAGTGCGTCACAAAGGAACGTGCATGTTATGACCTCATCAGATGGGCAACCTCAGAGCTTTCAGCTCCGAGTGTTTAGCACATTTGGGGCATGTTCTGCCTTCAGCACTGCATTTGGACATGTTGTTTGAGTGCACTGCATTTTGACACGTGTCCATGCCTGCTTACCTGAGCTGAGCAGCCATGCAGTGCTGTTGGGGCTGAGGCACAGCTGTGATGTATCTATTTGCGTGTCTGTAGCATTTCCCTTGAAGAAAGCTGTGCCAGTGAAGCTGTTGTACACAAAGCCTTGGCAGATGCTGCCGTTGCTTGCCATGGCATCACATATATTTGCCAGTCTGCCTGGCAGTGTGCTTTCCTGCATCCATGCAGCGGTGCTTGTGTTGTATGATATTTGCCATTCTTCGCTGCAACTCAGCCCACAAAGAATGTAGTGCTTAGAGCACCCACCAGCTGTGTTGTGCAATATTGAGAGAACTCCGCAACATAGACACAATTAACATAGACAAAATTTTATACCAATGGCATTATTTACAAGCCAGTGTATGCTTTCATACAAGACTTGCTGCAAACACCGCTCACCTGGTCACCAACATTTGCAGCATCATAGCAGCACTCTCGGTTTTGCTGGGTGCATCCATCCACAAGCCCAAACAGCGTGTTATTGATGGACAGGCCGGTGGTGTTGACAAAGCAGGTGCCAAGGGTGGGTGTCATGTCATCATACCCCTCCAGATCAGCAAACGGGAAGACAGTGTATTCTGAAACATTCTGTGTAGACTGAATCTGCCGTCCAGGCACATATGAGCCATTCTGCAGTGCAGGAAACTCAACTTTCTTGGATGCATCACGGCATGGCAACACCATGAAATGATGCATGCGCTGACAGACAAGTACCTGGTAGATGAGCTGTGGGTCTGGTATGTAGCAGTTGGAGTAGCTTGGGATTGCAGGTGCAGAATTGTTAAGCCCTGCAAGCAAGCATCTGGCAAAGGCTGCATGGCAAAGCTGAAAGAGCAGCTAGAAACCTACAAGTGTAGGCAACCCACAAATGGCGTCATGATTGCTGCACTGGTGCATGCATGGGCATCTAAATGCTGTACGAAGAAACCAGCATGCAGACACAGTGCACACGTGTCCACTGACAAAACAAGGAAACAGTAGACAGGATTAGCATAACCTGACAGGCTCCATGTCAAAGTTTCAGTGACAACCCTAAGCTCAGATGCATTACCTCTCTGGAGGGCAGAGGGCAGCAGTGTCACACACATACACATGCTCAATGAGTTGGAGACAAATGTAACAGAGCACTCATTATAGTTACAGGAAAACGAGCATCACCGGTCTGCAGGGTAGGGGGCAGCAGTGAGATGTCATCCAGGCAGAAGCTGACAGGTGAAGAAGTGCTCGCAGTGGATGACAGCTGAAACTCAAAGCTGGTAATCTGGTCCAGGCTAGCTATGCAGTCTTGAAAGGAGTTGTGCAGCAAGCCTGCTGTCACTCCGACAAAGCCTGTGGCCTGATCAATGTCTGAGGCAGGTAGCTGTGACAGATCTACAGAGCTGCCTGTGCAAAGCTGCTGGTATGCTACGTTGCCATTTGAGGTGGTGGAACTTGCCAGTGTCAATTTTAGAGCAGGCAGGCTGGAACCTCCTGTGCATGCACACCAGTCATCATCGCTTCTTGACCTGCACCTCTGACTATCAAATATGGAACAGGTCTGTGTCTTCCAACATCGGACCAGCCATTTGTATGTGGTGATTAGCAATAGCTGCAGGACAATACAATACTAGGTTCTGGCATAAGCTTTTGACAGGTTCAAAGATGGAGAGGTTGGGCGTAAGCCTCAAAAGACGTGCATGCTGGTTGCTAGCTAGTCACAGCCAAGGCCACAACTCACCAGATGATGTGCCATTCTGTTTGATGAAGAACTGGAGGCCTGATGTGTTGCTCAGCAGGAAGGGCTGGTACCCAGCCTGATCACACTCCCGGCAGAAGAAGAACAGTGTGTCCTGCATGTGCAGTCAGTCAACATGACAAATTTGCGCCCACAGATGTCCCAACACAAGAGAGACACTGCATGGTTGCCCTGCACGTCAAATGGCTCACCAATGGACACAATCATGGTGCACTGTGCACATGTGCAGCATTGTGACTGCAGAACAGATACATGTGATGTTAGCTGTCTAACACCTTTGCGCTGTACAGCGGCATCCAGTCACGTATGCAATGCAAAGCAGCAGCCACAGCAGCAACAGTTTACCTGAGAGTTCTGAAATGTGAAACAAGAGGCGTTAGACTGGGCAAGCCCTGCTCCTGGGCTTTGCAGCTCCCTTGCAACCTGGTACCCTCCCACCCCCCACACCGCCTCAAATGCGTCAGCGTATATAGTTTTGCTGATAAAGCCTGGTTGTACAGGCAACAGCTGCTGTGGATGGTCGCAAGCAACTGGTCTGCAGCAGGAGCAATGTCAGCACCATGTACAGATTTTGCAACATAGACTGCAATACTGCATGCAGGAGGCCATTGTGCCGATATACCTATGGTTATTTTGCCCAAAAGAGTCAAGATCTGCATACAAGTTTGTGATCTGCTATAGCGTACATGTGCAACTGATGGTATAAGCAGCACCTGGTGTCTGTGAGTAGCGCGAAAGGCTCAGACCTGTACTCAAGGTTCATGTAGCCGTAGTCTGGATGCACAAGCCTTTCAAAGGCTGAGAAGCCCAGCACAGATGTTGGTATATTGGTGCAGCAGAAATTGGATGAGGCAGGCTTGGTTGCTGAGGCTGAGCATACGCATGAATCTGTCACTTGGACGATGATTGTGTTGTTGACACTTGATTCTCTCTGCAAGGAAGATACTGCATGTCGAGGTCAGACTCACGCTGAGTATACCACAGTGTGTATTGAAGAAACGCCATCAGGGATGTCAGCTTCATGCAACACTCTAGTACAGTGACCAGTCAGATCTCAGACCCAGCAAGGGACAGCATGCAGCCTGCTCAGAGGGAGGCTTGGCTATGGTTCTAAGCATGCATGAAGCGGCCAAACACACAACCATTGGAGAACCATAGCTCTGCAACACTTGTTGTGATAAGCAATGACAATACTAGGCTGCACTGTGCACACTCACAAAGTTTGCTGAGGAACTCAAACAGGCCTAAAGACACATATGACTACAGACAGCAGCCGTACCAGCGAGTCTGTGAGGTTCCAACATTGGGTGAAGACGACATCACTGGAGTTTAGGGGATTTCCAGGAAAGCTGCGGTTGAAGTCATCTAACGGAGGCTGTCCGCTGAAGGTTGTGAACTGATATGGAGGTTGTGATTGCGCAGGGCCAATTCGATATGGCACAGGAGTATTGTCTGAGCTGAAGTTCCCAGCCACAACTCCAGTCTGGCAGCGCAGCTCATAGCACCTGAGAACCTCATCATCACAAGCATGATTGTAGCGTAACACAACACAAAACACAAGACTACCATATTCATCACACTGCAGATTATGCACATGGATTATTTTGAGTGTGTCCAAGACATGTAAATATCAACATACCTAAGCAGTTGTTCTTGTCTACAGAAAGCTGTCTGCAGTTATGCACCAGGCACACAAGGACAAAGCATATGCATGACCTTCTTACCAAGTGTGTCAATGAGGGAGTGGAGTAGGCACCTGCCACAGCTCCCAGGGTAGTCTGGGTTGCTTGTCACCATGGACGCAAGCATGTTTGCTGGGACAGTAATTGCTGAATTGTCCTTTTTGTTGCCGCCATTGTACAAGCCGCAATCACCATCCGGGACAGGCTCAAATTTGAATGGGCTGCAAGCACAGGCAACAATCGCAATGACTGCTGCCTCATGACCAGCGCTGCTAGCAGGGCTTGCGCCTGCTTTAGCCTGTTTGCCTCACACACTGTACTACAGCTAGTTTAATATGCTTGTGTTGTGCAGACTGCAGGCAGCTGATGCTGCCTGGTATATACATGTGTGTCAGCAGATTTTGACGACTTGTCTTACTCAGACTCACGGCCTCGCTTACCTGTTTCTCAAGCTTTTGATAAATAGTGACGATGGATTGAAAAAGGTGACCCTTCCTTGCATCCATCCATCTGCAGTGGGGCTAAGAGGTGCAACGGCCTGTAGTCCTCTTGGTCGAACAGACTGTGCACGGCGGCCTGCCACTGTCTCGGCCGTCCCCGCCTCAGCACAGCTGGAGTGCAGCGCTAGCAGCAGTGCCGGCAGAACCCAAAGAAGAAACGCTTGCCAAAGCTTGCAGCCGCACTTGTCGGCAGTGGCCAGCAGGCTAGGTGGTCTCTTGTACCATCTCTGGGCGTGCTGATTGGGTCCCGACATCATCTGACTAGTCAAGCCAACGGCCAAACCAAAGCACTCCTTGCAATTGCTCCAAGCAAAACAGATGCTTGAGGCTTAGCGGCTGCCGCTGCTGCAGCAGCTATGTGCATTTCATGTTCACAAAAAAAGCTAGCCTCGGCCCGCAGACACGCGACAGACCTCAAACAACTTTGCTTTTGGGCGGGCAGCACTGACTACTCACTGGGAAGCTTGCCGAGAGAAGTGACCAGAGGATTGACTAGAGGAGTGACTAGAGGAGGCCACCCGTGTCGATCCGGGGTTGACCTTTCGTATAGGCTGGATCGGCATATGCGTTGGTAGGTTACCGTTGCGGATGCATGGCAGAAACCGTGGCTAGCGACTGGAAGACGGCAGAACGCACAAGTCATCAACAACGAAAGCCGCTCAAATTTGTCATTTTGATGGGTCCAAGAAGAGTGATCATATCCTGACAGGTACATCACCGTAAAAATGCAGTAAAACAAACATCGTCAAATACAACATCGGCTAAGTTGCTGAGCAACTGCCGTGCATAACTTATAAGTTACTGACAGACATGACGCAACACACCTATATTGCACTCTATGGTGAAGAGCTCAAGAGTGATGCTAATGAGTGATGCTAATGAGCTGATCAGTGATGCTAAAACACTCTGAAGATCAAATGATAATACCAGATCTGGTCCAGCTTCCTGCAGCTATACTCGTTTGTATGTACCTCTATGCTATGCTATGCTATGTTCTGGCAACATGTACAACCTGATGTCCTGCAGCTGCTACTCAGTGGCACTTAGTTCATAGCAGGGGACCACAACTAGACATGCAAATCTCAGCAAACTTGAGCTGTTGAAGCGTAGAAAGCCAGTCTCATTGTACGCTTTGCAGTGAGCTTCACAACGGCTGGCTGCTCCACATCACCCTGCTCTCATGAGGGCACAAACTTTCAGATGTGGCACTTCATGAGCTGCCACAACAATGGAACATGCTGCACATTCTGTCATAAAGTCCTGGGCTTTCAGGGTCCTTGTTTGTGATAGCTTGTGCCTCCTCCTCTGATATATTCTGCAGCTTCCTGACAAGCTGATTCAGCAGGGCAACACGCTCCTGTCGGTCAGCTTGCTGCCAGACTGTCTGTATGGAAGCTGCATAAACATACAGACACTCAGGACAAGTTCAGTCATCCAGCCATACTCACGAATCAACACAAGTGTCATTCTTGATGGATGAATCATGCAAAAGACAATGTTCAATACTCACTTGGCTGAGTTGAGCTGTTCAGCAGGTCAATATTGAGCTTGCGCATGGCTAGCAGCAATACACCATAGCGCACGCCATCAAACTTGTCCCTCCAAATGCCAGATTGCCGCCCTAGACCATCAGAACCAGCGCGAAAGGCTAGAAGACCGTCCCATCGCCGCAAGCACCTGATAGTGATCTGCCTTGCCACTGACTGCATCTCTTTGGTAGGACCTAAAAATGAGTCATGCATGATGTCTCTGTCTGATGGCTGGTGTTGTGCAAGCGCATTATGTCTGCTGCCAGAAGTCAGCAAGGGATTTTGGACCATCATGTCTGATTGGAGAGTCTGGAATGCAGGCTGCCTGTGTGGTGATGCCAGCTGATCGCTTTGACAGCCATTGGCATGCTGGACATTGCGTCGAGCGCTGCTTGGGGCTGAGTTGATTCTCTGTATGCTTCTTGTACGGCTACCTCCTTGCATAGCACTCATGAACATGTTGCTATCCACATCCGCACGTGGTGTCATGACAGACTGCAAGGAGCTGGTATCCACTGGTTGCAGAGAACCCTCTGATGCAATGTCTGCCACCTTCACGTTCTTGACCACTTCTGTGACCACCATGTGCTTGTCCATTCTGTAGGAGTAGGTGATTGCCAGCCAGGTGAAGGCAGGCACACAGGCTGCTACTACACCAGCAATGATACCATAGGCAGTTTTCGCCTTGTTACCTGCATCACATAGCATCTATATCAAGCTCATATTGAAGCTTTGCCCAAAAACAGCATGCCGGGTTGTTGGCATGCAGCAGTCTCCAATTTTCCAGCATGCAGCATTGCCTTAAAAATGGCACAATTTTCTTTTGAAGAACAGAATCATAGTATTGGCAGACAGCAAGCATGGACTCAGAGTTGACTCACCATGCATCACCATGCATGAAGCACATTGCAGTTTTGGCTGCAATGGCCTGACAATATCTCATGCACCAAGCTCCATACAAGGCTTTTGAGTGCTTCGACCTGACAAGCACATGTTTGCCAACAAACACTTCATTTTGAGCACTCATGGTGAACGTTTATGTATATGGAACTCACTGAGGCCAGATCCGGATGACGGGGTTGGTGCCGGTGGCGCAGGCGCAGACGAGGACCCTGAGATCTGGGTTTTGACAATGCCATCAGTTGTTGCTGCAATCCAGCAAGATTTGGGCTCAGCATTCATATGTGTAGTCAACGTAAATTTTGAGACCTGACCTGCAGAACAACCTTGTGCATAGGCAAGAACTGTGTGACTACATCTTTGGACTACACAACACTGACGCGCTTTTCAACACTGAATGATGTGAGACTCGCCTACCTGTGTCCCTTAGCCAGGCCGTGCCGGTTGGACTGCTGCACAGCACACTGCTTGTGTTCACTGGCTGCCCATTGGTTCCCCCTTTGAAAAAGGCAACCTTCTGTTCGTTATCATACACAAACCCTTGACAGACAGTATTGGTGCCATACTGGATGGTGTTGCATACATTTGCCAGAGATCCAGCAAGTGTGCTGTCCTGCATGAGGCAAGTCTCATCTGACAACTTGTACCTTGATGACACAACACGTCTGCAATACAGGGCATTGGTGGAATGCAGTAGAAAAAAAGTAGGAGCGTTGGTCAGAAGGCAAGCAGGGCCAGGGGCAACCAGAGAAGCTGTGCCAATCACCCTGTTTGACTGCCTACATATATGCAAATACGCCTCAAAACCTGAACATGCAAAACTTCAGAAGACGCAGCAAAAATTTGAGAAACAGTGCTTCCTGCAGGAGAAGGGCATTGGACTGAGCCCCACATGGATGCCAACATGCATTGTCACCATTGCCCCAAGATGGGAACATTATACACCATCAAGCATGAGACATCGCTTCTGACATGCACAACTTCTATGCCCTTCACCGTCAGGCAGTGATGTAAGCCAGCAGAGACAATGTTACAGCTGCTGCATGCAGCTGCTGCATGCAGCTTGTGTGGAACATGAGCATGACTGCTGCCTTACCGCATTGGCACCGAGGTCTGCAAGAGCGACACAGCACAGACCCTTAAAGGCCGCACAAGTCTGCACAGCGGATGCATTGGCAGCTCCTGGGACACAGCAGGGAGCTGCTGCTGGTCTGAGATCCAGGGCGTTGTGCATGTCAGTGTGTGGGTACACTGTATACGACGTCGATAGATCAGATGGGTCTCCTGCCAAGTTTTGCTGCGTCTGTGAGGGCAGCTGATAGGTCTGCGCTGAGCTGCGGAGGTCCTGTACATAGAAAGTATCACAGTGAGCATGGGCAGGCACCTGTTTAAATACAGTGTAGTCTTAGTAACAACTGCTGCAGGAGGTTATAAATTCAGAGCAAGCAGATCACAACATCATGATCGTAGCATGTGACGTTTCTTGTTTGCACCAACCTGGTTGCTTGGTTGAGGTTGACAAGCAGGTCTTGCGGGAGAGATCATCACTTTGGCAACAGCCCTGGTATCTAGCTGCTGTTGCAGCGCTGCAGAGCACCAGCATCACATTTGTGTTGGCTACGTTACAAATACTGTCGTGTCACAAAACAGCACAGCTACAATCTGAATACCAATCATGCCAGCAAGATGCTGAAGGTGGCATGGCAACTTTGTCAGCCATTGGCACAGATGCAAGAAGATCTTTCAGACATGCTGCATCACACATGTCAGCACGTGCATGCAGAGGCTTGACATACATGGCTGACTTGATGTCTATTGCGACTGCAGGCCAGCAACACTTAAGAATCACGTATGGACTATTTGTCTTGCATGTCATTGAAGCACACCTGCATGTTTACCAGCTGAGTGTGGCCAAAAGAAGTCTGTGACTGGTGTTGCAGTACCTGTGTTGAGCAGCCATGCCGTGCTGTTGGGGCTGAGGCACAGGTGTGATGTGTCCATTGCTGAGTTCACTGCGTTGCCCTTGAAGAAAGCTGTGCTAGTGTAGCTGTTGTACACAAAGCCTTGGCAGACGCTGCCGTTGCTTGCCATGGCGTCACAGATGCCTCCCAGTGTGCCTGGCAGTGTGCTTTCCTATACAGGGCAGCAGCGCTCTCAAACTTCTTGCACACTGGCCCTTCAGCTGAGAAGTGCAACAGCTCACTTGC
>JAABUK010007168.1_pt1 | contig 16225 bp, 14 predicted proteins | sample 5559141 | NCBI WGS metagenome assembly JAABUK01 (sample SAMN10711869, study PRJNA513367) | rock metagenome | isolation source: Antarctica rocks | place: Antarctica: Victoria Land, Pudding Butte nord | collected 2016-01-03
GCCGAATTGCGCCTGGAGCCGCCCACCCTCCTCGCGGATGATGATGACCCGCCCTTCCCCCCCGTATTCGCCGATCAAACCGAGAAACCGCTCGGGCGGGGGCTCGGGCGGCTTCGAGGGGTCAGACAGTCCCGCCGCCAGGAGAATGGGCAAAAAGAGCGAGAAGGGCGTTCGCATCAGGACTCCCGAAGGCGCTTTTGCCGTAGGGCAGGCTTCAGCCTGCCGATCCAAGCAGGGTCGGCAGGCCAGGGCCAGCCCTACGCGAAAGGGGAGGGATGTCGATCTCGGCTTTTCAGCGGGCGGAGAACCGGTAGATGGTCGTCTGGCGGTACGTCTGGCCCGGCCTCAGGATAGTCGAGGGGAAGTTGGCGTGGTGGACCGAGTCGGGGAAGTGCTGGGCCTCCAGGCAGAGCGCCTGGTTCTTCGCGTAGGCCACGCCGCCCTTGCCCTTGACCGTGCCGTCGAGGAAGTTCCCGGTGTAGAACTGGACGGCGGGCTCGGTGGTCAGCAATTCGATGACCCGGCCGGTCTTGGGGTCGAAGACCGTCGCGGCGACGTTGGGGAGCTTGGCATCGGCGTCGAGGACGAAGTTGTGGTCGTAGCCGATGGGCTCGGCTTTGAGCTGGTCGAACCGCTTGCCAATCTTCGTCGGCGTGGTGAAGTCCAGGGGTGTCCCCTTGACCGGGGCAATCGAGCCGGTCGGGATCATTTCCTCGTCGCCCGGGGTGTAGTTCGCCGCTTTGATGGCGATCTCCTCGTCGAGGATCGACCCCGAGGCCGGGCCGGCGAGGTTGAAGTACGAGTGGTTCGTCAGGACGACCGGCGTAGCCTTGTCGGTGGTGGCCGCGTAGTCGATCTTCAGCTCGTTGGCGGCGGTGACGGTGTAGGTCACGCGAACGTCGAGGTTGCCGGGATACCCCTCGTCGCCGTCGGGGCTCCGGTGGGTGAACTGGACGGCCGGGCCATCGGGGCCCGTCATCTCCTTGGCCTTCCAGACGACCTTGTCGAACCCCTTGATCCCGCCGTGGAGCGAGTTCGGCCCGTTGTTGGCGGCGAGCTGATAGTCCTTGCCGTCGAGCGAGAACTTCGCGCCGCCGACGCGGTTGGCGACGCGGCCGACGGTCGCGCCGAAGTAGGGGTTGGCGGTCAGGTAACCTTGGAGGGTGTCGAAGCCCAGGACGACGTCGCCGGGCTTGCCGTCGCGGTCGGGCACGACGAGGTCGACGAGGATCGCGCCGTAGGTCATCACCTTGGCGGTGACCTTGCCATTGGTCAGGGTGTAGATCTCGACGGCGGTGCCGTCCGGCGTCTTCCCGAAGTCCATCCTCGCAACTCTCCTGGGGGCGTCGGCGGCCGACTCCTCGACGCAGGTGGCGACGAGGAGGCAGGCGGCGGCGGCGATGATCGGCAGGCGGCTCCGCATGGGTCGTTCTCCGGGGTGCGGGTGGAGGCCGGACCTCGACGCCTCGGGGTTGTCGAGGCCGACCCATCCGGTTCGAGCCAGCGAGCCTATCCGCTTTGTCGGGGCTCGGCAACGAGCCAGGGGCCGGCAGGGCCGATCGGTCCTTCGGGTGTGACCTCGGATTGATGTGACACCCTTGCGGTTTTCCCGTCCTTGCCGAGTGCTCGCGGCTGGATTAGACTGGGCACCTCTGACGGTTGTCGAAAGTGTAAACGGTGGATATCCCTCCGAAATCGCTAGGATTTCGACCATCGTCTAACAACTTACGTCGATTCGGAAGTGGCAGGGGTGGAGTAGAAGCGAGACGGACAACTTCGCGGCCACACGCTCCCCCAAGGACTCCGGTTGGAACGCCCATGGCCGAGCCCTCGCCACCGCCGCCCCTCCTCTCGATCCGCGTGATTTACGAAGACCTCCCAGACCTGATCGAGGTCGAGACGCGGGTCAACGCCGGCCCGTGGTCCGGCGTGGCCACGGCCTACACCGGGCCCGAGATGCTCCGCGACGCGGCACGGGGACTTCAGACGTGGGCCCAGAGGCCGACCGGCGTCTTCGTCCTCGAAGCCGGTGCCGACATCGGCATCGGGTGGCTCAGGCTTCGCTGTTCGTCGGTCGGCGGCAGGGGGGCCATTCCTTGCCAGGTCGATCTCGCGACCAGCAGTGGCGACCCGCTGACGGCCTGGCGGTTATCTCTGGTAAGCCCGGTGGAGGCGTGGTCGCTCGAAGGATTCGCCCGGCAACTGGAGAGGCTCGCGGAGACACTCGAAGGAGAAGCCATCTTGGCGGGCGAGGCGGGCTCACCTCACTGAGGGGGCTGCCATCTACTGGAACTGGTGAAGTATGAACGAGTTTTGCCAATCGGGCCGTTGTCAACGGTGGAGTAGAGTCGAGAGCTTCCAGTCGAGTCCATCGAGGCCCGGCCATGCGAGTGCCCCGCGGGTGGCCCCGGTTGAGACCACTGGGGCCACCCGCGGCTTCCCCTCACCGCTTCCGCCAGGTCCGAGTAATGCCATGAGCCGAACCACCGCAGTGCTCCTCATCTTGTCCCTGGCCGGCACCAGGGGATTGGCCTCCGCCGGCGAGGAGAAACCCCGCTCGCCCCGCGACGAACAGGTCATCGCCGGCCTGATCCGTGACCTGAGAGGCGGTGCGAAGGATGCCCGGGCTGAGGCGGCGCGCGCCCTCGGCGTGATCGGGCCACCGGCTCGGTCGGCGGTCCCCGACCTCGTCGCGCTGATGACGCGGGAGGGCGACCCCGCGGCCGTGGATGCGGCCGGCGCCGTGCTCGCAATCGGGGCCGATCACCCCGCAGCCGGGCCGGCGCTGGTGCGGGCGCTGCGCGACCCGAAACCCGTCGCCCGGGTCGGGGCGATGGCCGCGATCGGGCTGCTCCTCGATGCCGGTGAAGACGGGCATCTCAAGGGGGGTGGTCATGCGCCCGGCGGTGTCAACGCGGTCGTCGCCGGTCTCGGCCCGGCGGGCCGGGAGTTGGTCCCCGCGGTGGTCGGCAACCTCAAGGCCGGCGACCCCAAGGTGCGCGAGGCGGCCGTCGCGCTCCTATGGGACCTCGGCCGGTGCGCGGCCGCGTCCGTCCCGGACCTCATCGCGGCGCTCGACGACCCCGCCGAAGACGTCCGGGCGCTGGTCCCCCGCGCGCTGCTCAGCGTCGGCCCGGACAGCAACGCCGTGGTTCCGGCCCTGCTCCGGTCGGCGTCGGCCGAAGAGTTGGAGACCCGCTTCCACCCCTGGGGTCGCTACGAGGAGTCGAACGCCCCCGGCGACCCCGCGGCCCTCGCGGGGGCCCTGAAGGAGAAGGACCCGGCGGTCCGGCGGGTGGCGGCCTTCTGCCTCTGGGAGATCGGCCCCCGGGCCGACCCCGTCCTCCCCGCGGTGAGGGCGGCCTTGAACGACCCCGACGAGGAGGTCCGGCTGATCGCGGCCGGCGCCCTGATCGCCCGGCGGCCAGGGGACACCGAGGCGGAGGCGCTGTTGACCGCCGCGCTGTCACGCCTGTCACGGGTCCACCAGAGCCGGGGGGGGTTCTATGTAACGGCGTTCTCGTTCTACGCCGACGTGCTCGGGAACCTGGGTGCGAAGGCCGGGACAGAGGTCCCGCGCCTGATCCGTACCGGCTTCGGGTTCGGGGGGCAGAGCGGGGAGCCTGAGGCCGTCGCCGCGCGGGCCCTGGTGAAGCTAGGGCCGGTGGCCGTCCCCGCCCTGAAGGACGTCCTCGGCGGTCCGGACGACCGACTCCGCGCCGATGCGGCGCAGGTCGTCGGGGCGATCGGCCCGGCCGCCGCGGACGCGGTCCCGACCCTAGTCGGGCTCCTGGACGCCACGGACCCCCGCGTACGCTCGACCGCCGCCCACGTCTTGGGCCGAATCGGCCCGGCCGCCCGGGCGGCCGTCCCCGCGCTGCGGAAGCGGCTCGACGTTCCCGAACCCGTCGCCCGCGTCCAGACCGCCGCGATCCTCTGGAAGATCGAGCGCGATCCGAGGCTCCTGGCCGTCCTCGACGAGGGGCTGAAGCCCGGCCATCCGGCCCGTTGGGAAGCCGTCGAGGTCTTCCGGTCGATCGGGGCCGACAGCATCCCGCGGCTCTCCCGGGCCCTGAGATCTTCAGACGATCCCCGCGAGTTGGTCGAGTTCTACGGGGCACTAGCGGCTGTCGATCCGTCACGGCGTGCGGCCGACGCGGCCCTCTCCGCGATGCTCGCCGACCGCGACCTGGAGGTTCGCCGGAACGCGGCGGGCGCCGCCGCCGACCTCGGCCCCGACGCCCGGGGTTGCATCCCTGCGCTGGTGCGCGCCTTGGCCGACGACGACGTCTTCCTGCCCCGGATCGCCGCCGGCGCCCTGGTGAAGGTCGACCCGAACAACCGGGCCTTGATCGCCTTCCTGATCCGGCAGCTCACCGGCGGCGAGGACGATTCCATGAAGGCCGAAGCGGCCCGGATGCTCGGCGAGTGTGTCGCCCGCGCGGCCGTCCCCGCGCTGAAAGCCGCCATCGACGGCCCCGAAGGGCAGCTCCGGGATGACGCCATCACCGCCCTGTGGGGCATCGACAAGGAGGAGGTGCCGGTCTTCTTACGGCCCCGTATCTTGCATCCCAGCGGATTTCGCTGACCCACCCGGCGAGTGGCCGGGGTTGGATGCCACGGGTCGTCCTCAGTCCCCGAGGTTCGTGCCCGGATCACGGCTGAAGACGACGCAAGGCACCCAAGACCGAATTCCTTAGAGCGCATTGTCTGTTTTATAAACGGCGGCTGACAGCCGCTCCTCTCCCTGAGCCGAGATAGGGGTCAAATCTTGGGCCGATTTCAACATCAATCCGAGGTAACACCCGGTCCTTCAAGCTGGGGGTTTTCCCGTAGTAGACCGACAGGGCTGAAATGGTGGGAATGGAGGATGACTGATGACCGATCAGCAAACGTGTTCGGTCATCAGACATCTACCATTTTAGCCCTATCGGTGTCGTAGGGCGGGTCGAGCCACCCCACGAACGACGGCCGCCGGACGACCCGATTTGTAGAACCGATCGCCCCTGGGCCGGAGGGCCCGACGATCCGGGCCCCCGGCTTGTTTCTCCCGTCGACGAGCTTCAGCGAGGGCTCGGCGAGGTCCCGCCGGAGTTCCCGGTCGCCGAGCCGGCGGAGGCGGTCCCGGCCGATCCGCTGCCGGGGGCGTCGACTCCCACGGCATGGGTGGCCGGGGTCGCCGGGGCGGCGGGGGTGTTGTCGTTCCCGGTCCTGTCAGTGGCCGGCTCGTTCATCTTGCCGGAGCCGCCCCGGGGGCCGGCGCCGGATTCCGTGCCCGCCGTGCCGGAGATCGGCCCTTCCCCCTGCACCGGGCCGACGCCCGGTGTCCCCCCGCCGCAGCCCGCCGCGAACAGCAAGGCCAGCGAACCCGCCGCGACCGCACCGCTCATCCCGTCCCACGTCTTCATCGGTCCCCGCCTCCCGGTGATGTCTCGCGTCCTCGAAGGCCCGGGGGTCGGGCCCCCGATCGCCCGTCGATGCCGATGGGCCTTAGCTGCAAATGCGGCACCATCGGGGGACGAATCGGCCGGGCCTTCACCGCCAGTCGGGCATGTCGGACACCTTCGGGTCGTCCAGGGGGAACTCGACCTGCCCTTCGCCATCGGCCTCCCGGATCACCAGCCGGCCTTTCGAGGGCCCGGACTTCGGCGTCCCGATGTCGAGGATCGCGATCCGCTTGCCGTCGGGCGACCAGCAGGCCGAGACCGTCTGCCGGCCGCCGGAGAACGCGAAGACCTTGCGGCGACCCTGGCCGTCGAGGCCGACGACCCAGACACCCCGCCGCTCCTCCGTCGTCCCGTCGGAGTAGAGCAGGCGCTTCCCGTCGGGCGCGAACCGGGCGTAGAACGGGTTGCCGCCCTTCGTCACCTGACGCTGTTCCGACCCGTCGGGCTTCATCACGTAAAGCTCCCAGCCGACCTCGGCGCCCCGGCTGGAGGCGGTCAGGAGCCAGTCGCCGGGGGCCCAGTCCTGGACGCCGTCCGCGTCGGGGATCTTCAGTTCCTCCCGGCCGGTCCCGTCGAGATTGATCCGCACGGTCTTGTATCGCCAGGCCCCCTGGTCTCCCGGCAACTCCTGCCGCCTGCCCAGGCTGACGATCAGTTTCGAGCCGTCGGGCGACCAGACCGGCGGGGTGCCGAAGGCCGCGCCTTCGAGGTCGAGCAGCTTCCTCGGCTCGTCGAGCTTGTCCAGCTCGCGGACCCAGATCGCATCCTCCCACTCGAAGGCAACCCGTCGGCCGTCGGGCGAGATCCGGGGCCGGCCCTTGGATTTGAGCAGGATCCGGGCCGCCTCGCCCGTCTTCGGGTCCACGGCCGTCAGGCCGTCGAAAAATCCGAAGTAGACCCGGCCGGTCCGTTCGCCCGGGGCGTCGTCGGCGACGAGGGCCGTCGCCGGGGCCCGGGTCGTCGGCCTCCCCCCCGGCTTCCCGCCCGGCCCGAAGGCCAGGGCCCCGGTCGTCGCCAGGGCGAGGCCCAGCAGCCAGGCCCCCGCCCACTTCAACTTGCCGATCGCGAACCCCATGAGGACCTCCTTCGCCAGCGAGGCGACCGGGCCGGGCGCGGCCCCGATCCCTCGCGTCGAGACCCTGACGGCGACGCTCGCCGTCTCGGTGATGAGTTTCGCCGCCGGGGCCGATCTCGCCCCGATCGCGAAGCCGGCCGGGGCCACGCCCCGCCGTTCCAGCCGGGCGCGGAGGCGGTCGCGCCCCCGGGCCTGCCGGCTCTTGACCGTGCCGACCGGCCAGCCGAGTTGCCGCGCCGCCTCGTCGTGCGAGCGGCCTTCGAGGTCGCAGAGCACGACCGGCACCCGATACCGCTCCGGGAGGGCCTCGATTTCCTCATGGAGCAGGGCCCCGAGTTCCTTCGAGTCGTCGGGTGGCCCGGTCGCCTCGGTCGACATCCCCCCGGAGCTGGCCCGCTCGTGCCGCCTCCGGCGGGCGGCGGCGCCCCGGGCGCAAAGGGCGACGCGGTAGGCCACGGCGTGGAGCCAGGGGGCGAGCGAGTCGGCGACCCGGAGCGACCGGGCCTTGTCGACCAGGACCAGGAAGGTCGCCTGGAAGGCGTCGTGCGCGGCGTGCTCGTCGCGGAGGACCGACCGGCAGACCCGGAAGACCAGGGTCCCATGCCGCTCCACCAGCGAGGCGAAGGCCAGCTCCGCCCCCGGGCCCGACCGGCCGGCGAAGCGTTCCAGCAACTGGCCATCGGTCAGGCCGCCCGCCGCCCCCAGGTGGAAGACGACGTTCAACGACCTGGCCGAGGTCCCCTCCCCGCCGATCGCCATCGCCCGACCCTCCCCAGGACCGTCCGCCCTTCGACCACGGCGGACTATGTCACCTCGGGCCGGATCGGTTCCCACTTTTCGGGGGATTTTGCCTGGAAAGCCGGGGCTTCGCGTCGTCGAAGCCGGTTTGCCTGTTCGAGGCGTTCGATCAGTCGCTCTCCTGGGTGAACGGGTCGCCGCCGGAGGCCTTGAGGAGGTCGGCCTCGGCCTGGACCTCGGAGGGAGGCCGCTCGGCGGGGGCCTCGGCCGCCTCCTCGGGCCCCGGTTCGGGCTCACCGACGGCCCTCGCGTGCTCCTGCCGGCTCTCGGTCTCGTCGCGCAACCGGCCCAACTGCTCGTCCCGTCCCATCGGATGTCGCCTCCTCGCGATCGCGTCCGGTCTTTTCGCCCGACCCGATGAGCGAGCAAGGATCGTGCCGGGTCGGCCAATCCCGCCCTCTCCGGCGGAAAGGATGTTCGAAGGGCCTCGAAACGAAGGAATATATCGGGGACCGCGCGCCCGACCGGGCGTGGGCCGAGTTCTCCCGGGGCCCGATCGTGCCGGGCCAGATCGACGAGACGCCCCGCATGAACCTGCGAACCTCGTTCGGGCGCGGAACAAACCCAGCGGCCCGGCCGTTCGGGCGACGGGACGAACCCAATCGCTCGCCTGGGTTCGCCGCCTCGGGCGCCTCAAAATTGCAAAACGAACCCAAGCTCGGACCGGCCCGAGAACCCGGAGGCTTGCTTGAAGTCGATGCCCATTGGCGGTTTGCGTCGGGAGTGAGCCCGTCCGGCGGGGGACGTGTCGCTTGCCCGGGGGCCGAGGCGACGGAACGAAGCCGGTGCCGTCGCCGGAACGAAGCCGACTCCGGCGCACCTCGTTTTCGCAGAACGAACCCAGGCGGCGTCGGATCCGGGGGCCGGGGAGATCCTCGCCTCGGGTCCGGGGGTGGGTCCGGCCGCGTCGCGCCGATTGGCGGCCCGGCGGGCGATGGGTTAGGATGGACGCGGGGATGCGTCGGTCGCGGGTGGTCCGAGGGGTGCCGGTTCATGGCGTTGGTGAGCATGCGAGGGGTGAGCGTGGCGTTCGGAGGCCCCACGCTGCTGGACCGGGTCGACTGGCAAGTCGAGCGCGGCGAGCGGGTCGGGCTGGTCGGCCGCAACGGCGCGGGCAAGTCGACCCTCCTCAAGCTGCTCCACGGCGACCTCAAGCCCGACGACGGCGAGGTCCTCCGCCAGGGGGCCCGGATCGCCAGGCTCGCGCAGGAGGTCCCCCGGGGGCGCGGGGGTTCGGTCTTCGAGGAGGTCGCCGCTGGCGACGAAGAGGGCGGCGAGCATGCCCCGGCCCACGCGGTCGACCGCGTCCTCTCACGGATGAAGCTCGACGCCGACGCCCCGTTCGAGTCGCTCTCCTCCGGGATGAAGCGGCGCGTCTTGCTGGCGAAGGCCTTGGTCCTGGAGCCCGACGTCCTCCTGCTCGACGAGCCGACGAACCACCTCGACATCGAGTCGATCCGCTGGCTCGAAGAGTACCTGCTCCGCTTCGGCGGGACCCTGGTCTTCGTCACCCACGACCGGACGTTCCTGTCGAGGCTGGCCACGCGGATCGTCGAAGTCGACCGGGGCCGGCTGTTCGACTGGTCCTGCGACTACCCGACCTTCCTGGAGCGCAAGGAGGCCGCGCTCGCCGCCGAGGAGCGGCAGGCCGCGCTCTTCGACAAGCGACTGGCCGAGGAGGAAGTCTGGATCCGCAAGGGAATTCAGGCCCGACGGACCCGCAACGAGGGGCGGGTCCGCGCCCTGAAGGCGATGCGCGAGGAGCGCCGGGACCGCCGCGAGCGGACCGGGAACAGCCGGATGCTCGCCCAGGAGGCCGAGCGGTCGGGGGCCCTGGTGATCGAGGCCAAGGACGCCGGGTTCTCCTACGACGACCGGGCGGTCATCCAGGACGCCTCGGTGGCGATCATGCGGGGCGACAAGGTCGGCCTGATCGGCCCCAACGGCTCGGGCAAGACCACGCTGCTCCGGCTCCTCCTCGGCGAGATGGAGCCAACCGAGGGGTCGGTCCGCCAGGGGACCAAGCTGGAGGTCGCCTACTTCGACCAGCTCCGCGCCGCGCTGGAGGAGGAGAAGACGGTCCAGCAGAACGTCAGCGAATACGACCAGGTCGTCATCAACGGCCAGCCCCGGCACATCATCGGCTACCTGCAAGACTTCCTCTTCCCGCCCGAGCGGTCGAGGACCCTGGTCAAGCTCCTCTCCGGCGGCGAGCGGAACCGCCTGCTGCTGGCCAAGCTGTTCACCAGGCCCTCGAACCTGCTGGTCCTCGACGAGCCGACGAACGACCTGGACGTGGAGACCCTGGAACTCCTGGAAAGCCTGCTGATCGAGTATCAAGGGACGGTCCTGCTGGTCAGCCACGACCGGACCTTCCTCAACAACGTGGTGACGAGCGTCCTCTCGGTGGAGACCGACGGCCAGGTCCGCGAGTCCGGCGGCGGCTACGACGACTGGCTCCGCCGCTCCGAGATGGAGGCCGAGGCCCGCTCGAAGGCCGCCCCCGGCCCTCCCAGAGGATCGGCCCAGGCACCGCCCGCCCGCGAAGGGGCCCGGAAGCTCGCGTACAAGGAGAAGCGCGAGCTGGAGGACCTCCCCAAGAAGATCGAGCTACTGGAGGCCGAGGTCGCCGCCATCCACGAGAAGATGGGCGACCCCGGCTTCTACCAGCAAGACCGGGCCGAGATCGCCGCCGCCAACGCCAGGCTTGCCAAGGCCGAGGCGGAACTCAGCCTGGCCTACGCCCGCTGGGAGGAGCTGGAGGAAGTCGAGGGGACGAAATGAGCCACGGATGGAACAAGGATGGAACACGGACAAAAAGAGGTTTTCTTGTTTTCATCCGTGGCCACTTCCTCCCCGTTTCTCTTTGAGGGAAGATCGCGATGCCGGGCACTTATCAGACCGTGGCGAAGGTGGGCGAGATCCCCGAGGGGGAGGGCCGCCCGTTCGAGGTCGACGGCCGGATGATCGCCGTGATCCTCGACGGGGGGGCGTACTACGCGATCGACGACTCTTGCCCGCACCAGGGGGCCCCGCTCTGCGACGGGCTGGTGATGGACCGGTCGGTGACCTGCACCTGGCACGGCTGGCGGTTCAGCCTGGAGGACGGCCGGTGGCTGGACAGCCCCAAGTCGAAGGTCCGGGTCGGCACCTACCCGGTCCGGGTCGAGGGGGACGAGATCCAGGTCCTGGCCTGAGGGGCGCGGTCATCGGGCCTTCCTCCGGGCGGCCTCCAGGGCGACGAGCCGGGCATTGAGCCGGGCGAGGTCGGCGGCGAGGACCTTCTCGGCCTCGATCCAGCAGACGACGAAGTCGTAGGCCGGTTTGTAGGCCGGCGGTTGTTCGAGGGCGGCCCGGCCGAGGGCCCGGAGCCTGGCGAGGTCGGCGGCGACGGCCTCCCCCCAGAGGTCGCCGGGGGACCGGTCGAGCAGGTCGAGCGCCCGGGCCAGCTCCTCGCGCTCGGCGGCCACGCGGGCCGGGTCGACCTTGTCCGGCTCGGCGACCTTCGGGCCTCGCGAGAAGAGGTCGGCCAGGGCCAGGGCGTCGGATTCGAGCAGTGGGTTGCGGAAGGCTTCGGACCGGAAGACGACCGAGGCGTAGAGCGCATGCAGCCGGTCGAGGGCCAGCCGGGTCGTCTCGACCGACCGGGCGCGGGCGACGACCTCGTCGAGACCCAGGCGATAGGCGGCCTCGGCCCGGTCGGCGTGGATCGCCAGGCCGAGGCAGGCGGCGAACCCGACCGAGGCGACGGCCCACGACAGCGCCCGGAACCAGCGGACCTCGGCCAGGCGGACCAGCGGGCGGTCGAACAGGCCGATCGCCCCGCCGACGAGCGCCCCGCCGAGGTGGCCGTAGTTGTCGACCAGGCCGGACATCGCCACCCCCAGGATGGCGGTCAGGGCGAGCAGCCGGACCATCTGGCGCGAGAGGTGGGCGCCGATCCGGGTCCTCGACCGCCAGCCGACCACCGCGCCGAGGGTCAGCAGGCCGAGCAGGATCGTCGAGCCGCCCCCGGTGTGGATGCTGATCGGGGCGGCCGGGCCGTTGCCCCGGAGGAACCGCTCGACCGCGCCGGGGAGGTGCCTGGCCGACGCCGCCGAGGCGAGCCAGGGCCCTCCGACGGCGACGACTTGCCGGAGCGCCCCGCCCGCCAGGTTGCCCAGGCCGCCGATCGCCAGGCAGATCGCCAGGAACGGGCCGGTCCGGTACCAGGGCTCGACCAGCCGTCCCAGGTTGATCAGCCCGAGCGTGTTGAGGGCCAGGTGGACCAGGCCGAAGTGGATGAACGTGGCCGTGACCAGCCGCCAGGGCTGCCCCTGGCGGACCTCCATCCACGTCATGTCGCCGAACCGGTGGCTGACCACGGTCGAGACCGGGAACGGCTCCCACTTCGGCCCGGGGGCGGGGGCCGGGTCTCGCCACTGAGCCAGCAGGATCAGGGCAAAGACCAGGACCCAGGCGGCGGCCAGGGCCAAGGTCCCCGGGTTTTCTCGAAAATCTTCCGACGACAGCACGGGCCCGCCTTTCGCCTCGGCTCGGGTCAAGATCGCTCGGGGCCACAAGCCTCGACCGCCGCCCGGATCCGGCCCACGACGCTCGCGGACTCCTCCTCCCCCAGCACCGGCACCAGCCCCGAGGCCGGCGGGGGCGATTCGAGCGGGACCCACGTCTTGCAGCCCAGGTGCGCCGGGGTGATCGGCACCGGCCAGGGCTCGGCCCGGCGATAAGCCCGGACCGCCAGGGCCCAGAGCCCGGGGGCCCGGTAGTGGAACCGGCCGAGGATCGTCGACGCCGTCCAGTCGTGCCAGCCTTCCAGCGCTTCCAACTGCTCGGACCGATCGACCCGCCCGACCCACTCGACCACCGCGAGGCAGTCCAGGTCGACCGAGCCGGCCCGCTCGACGATCCCGCTCGCCCCCGGGTGGCGGAGCCCCTGCTCGGCCTGGTGGACGAAGGTCGGGTAGAGCCAGAACGCCGGATGCTCCGGCACGAACCCCCCCGGCCCCTCGGAGATCCCGCCCTTCCGCAAGATCAACGACTGCCCGCCCGAGCCCAGCGCGTCGCAGACCTCGGCCCACTCCTTGAAGGCAACCGAGCAGGAAGTGGGTGCGGTGGTCGTCATGCTTCTCCGAGCAGCCAGCGGTCAGCGGTCAGCGGTCAGTTTTAAGGAAGTGTGTTAACGAGAGGTCCGCATTAACGATCTTACTATCGAGGCCCGTAAATCAACATCGCTGCCCGATCCGGCCTTTGACTGAACGCTGAGAGCTGACCGCTACCCATCTCCCGCTTCTTCCTTCGGGTCGCGTTCCATCAGCGAGGTGACGGCGGACAGGGGAGATTTCCCATCGAACAAGATTTGATAGACCTCGTCGGCGATCGGCATGGCGATGCCTCGCCTCGCGGCCCATTCGCGGAGGCTCCGGGCGGTGGTGACGCCCTCGGCGACGCTGGTGGTCCCGGCGAGGATCTCGGCCAGGGGTCGGCCCCGGCCCAGGGCTTCGCCGACGGCCCGGTTGCGGCCGAACGGGCTGTAGCAGGTCGTCACCACGTCGCCGACCCCGGCCAGGCCGTAGAAGGTCGAGGGCCTGGCCCCCTGGTCGACGGCGAACCGGGCCATCTCGACGAGGCCGCGAGTCAGCAGGGCCGCCTTGGCATTGTCGCCGAAGCCGAGGCCGTCGCAGATCCCGACGGCGATCCCCAGGACGTTCTTCAGGGCCCCGGCCAGTTCGACGCCGATCGCGTCGGGGTTGGTGTAGACCCGGAACGGCCCGCCGTTGAGCGCGTCGCGGATCGCGACGTTCAAGGCCTCGTCCTCGCCGGCCACCACCAGCGAGGCCGGCAGGCCCCTGGCCAGCTCCTCGGCGTGGCCAGGCCCGCTGAGGATCGCGACCGAGCGAGGGCCGAGCGCCTCGACGATGATCCGGCTCGGCCTGGCCAGCGTCTCGACCTCGATCCCCTTGACCACGCTGAGCACCGGGACGCCCAGCGGCACCCGCTCGGCCAGCTCGACCAGGGTCGCCCTCAGGAAGGCCGAGGGGATCGCCGCGACCATCAGGTCGGCGCATTCGGTGGCGTCGCAGGCGTTGGAGGTGATGCCGACCTCGGGCGGGATTGCCACGCCGGGCAGGTGCCGGGCGTTCTCGCGGGTCGAGGCCATCGCCCGGGCGTCCTCGGGCCGCCTGGCCCAGAGCCGGACCGACGCCCCTCGCCGGGCGAACAGCAACGCCAGGGCCGTGCCCATCCCCCCCGCGCCCAGGATCGCAACCCGTTTCATGGACCTTGGCCCGCCCCTTCCCCGGCCGTCGCCTCGACACGGCCCGATCCTACCACAATCCGCCGTTCAGGAGCGGCCAAGGTCGCGCGCCAGGTTGTCGACGTCGAGCCCGGCGAGGGTCTCGACCACGAGGTCGGCCCCGGCCTCGTACAGGGCCCCGGCCGGGCAGGTCGTCGTCACGCCGATCGCCCGCATCCCGGCGGCCTTGGCGGCCTGGATGCCGTAGACGGCGTCCTCGAAGACGACCGCGTGGCGGGGCTCGACCCCGGCCCGGCGGGCGGCGACGAGGAAGACCTCGGGGTCGGGCTTGCCGTGGGTGAAGTCCTCGGCCGAGGCGATCGCCCCGAATCGGTCGTGCAGACCCGCCTCGTCGATGGTGAGCTGGAGGTTAGCCCGGATCCCGCTGGTGCCGACGGCCAGGAGGAACCCGGCCTCCGCCAAGCGGTCGAGCAGGTCGAGGACCCCGTCCATCAGGACGATCGACCCCCGGGCGAGGTCGCGGTAGCAGGCTTCCTTCAGCTCGGTATACCGGGCGATGTCGTCGGTGGGGATCGCGTCGCCGACGAGCTTGCGGAAGATGCTCGGGTTGGCCATCCCGAACGTCTCCTTGATGAACTCCGCCGTCACCGGCAGACCCGCCCGCTGCCCGAGTTCCACCCAGGCTCGCTGGTGGGCGTCGAGCGAGTCGACCAGAACGCCATCATGGTCGAAGATCGCCAGGAGCTTCGGGGGTTCGATCGTCGTCGGCAAGGGCGAGGGTCCTTCGGGAGGCTCCGGGTCGGCTGGCGGATTCTACCAGGACGGGCCGGCCGGCTCGAGGTGAACGACGCGGGGGACCTGACCCTTAACCGCTCATCCTCATTCGAATTCGTGCCTTGGAAAACCGCTCGGCATGCCCCCCAAGATTGGGGGGCATGCCTTGAACCTCGCCAATGACGGACCCTAATGATCGAATTACTGGCAGGGAACGCAAGCAGCGGCCGGGGCCACGCCATTCTGCCCTGAATCCGCAGCAGGAAACCCATAATTCGGAAGCGCGGCCCAGTCGAGATCCTTCGCGACGATCGAGTTACCTGTCCTCGTCCCGGCCTGAATCAGGGCGTGATAAAGAGCCTGAATCGCGTCGACACCGTTGACGATGTCGATGCGATTGTCGTCAAGACCGCGAGTTCGAACATTGCATCCCCACCCGCCGTCCGAACCGTCGTTCAAGGGGGGGTAAGGGAATGGAAAACCAATCTCCGCATAGGCATGGATCGTAACTCCGTCGCCACGAACCCAGGAAAATTCACGGGCCGCGAGGATGTTGCCCATTGCGTCAATGGGAGCTTGCATGAGATTTCTCCAGGAATGTAAGGCGTTCGTATGATCAGGTCTTTGACTGTTACAGCGCGAGCAGAGGAGCCAAAGCGAGGCCGCTTCCGCCGGTGACCACGACGAAGGTGACTGCACCGATGACGACGACCGTTCCCACGACGATCTCCGGATGATCTCTCATCCAATCTCCCACTGCGATCGTGGTCTGAACGGCGGCGAGAGCAGCGCATGTGGTCTGGCAGCCCACCCACGAGTTCATGCACGCAGAGTAGCAGATAGCCCGGGAAACTTTCCCCTTGCCGGAATTCGCGCAACCCTGGCAACATGCGTCGTAGTTGGCCGAGCAACGTGCCATGCAGAGAGCGACATCGTCTTGGTTCGCCGCCGCCATGATTTGGCCCATCGGCCTTGGCCGATTCTTGGGTTGTTGAGACGACTTCTTCGGCTTCTCGCTCGCACTGGTGAAGCCGGCAAGGCCCCACAAACCGGCAGAGCCAAACGTCATCATGCCACCGATGAAACGTCGGCGAACGATGAACGCCTTCACGAATTCCCCGGAACCCATTATTTTGTCCTTGTTCTTCGAGTTGAAGAAGGTCCAGAACCCGGGTAGCAGACTCTGCAACTCAACCAAATGTTTCCACAAGAAATTTGTTATGATTCAAAAATTTTTGGGTTTACTAGATTAGAGGGCGTTGTCACCCTGATAAGCATGCGAGCACTTCAAGGCAAGGGATGCAAAGACAAAACTCGTGGCAATTTTGGTTAAGCGACAAATATAAGTAAGCTGTGATAATTAATCTGTTTGTTCATGATTCAATCATGTTGTGTTAACCGCCTTTTTTGCGATTACCACCAGCCGAATTTGCCACGCATAGTTGCTGTTCTGAAACACCCATAATTGTTCCAAGGACGTGAACAACCCAGCTAAGTGGCTCAGTAGTTTCGGGAGACTTGGTTATGTTGAGAAAAGAACGAGAATTGCTTAAGAACCAACATCAAATCCACGGCTTAGGCAAACTAGGCTACTTTAATGTGTCGAAAGTAGCTTTGAACCTGCTCCTCTTCAATCGAGCCTGTCGTCACGGACAGATCACTGGCGGACGGTCGCGGGAAGACCTCGGGCGACGGGGAGCCAGCGGTCGTCCTGCTCGCGGTCGTCGGGCCCGAGTTCGCGGGTGCGTCGGCGGGGCGGCGGGTCGTAGCTCAGGTCGTCGTCGCGGTGCGACGACGACGAGGGGATCGTCACGGTCGGCGAGGGGCGCGAGCTTCGGGTCCGGCGGGCCTTGGGCACGGTCACGGGCGGGGGGATGG
>JAABUK010007169.1_pt1 | contig 16221 bp, 15 predicted proteins | sample 5559141 | NCBI WGS metagenome assembly JAABUK01 (sample SAMN10711869, study PRJNA513367) | rock metagenome | isolation source: Antarctica rocks | place: Antarctica: Victoria Land, Pudding Butte nord | collected 2016-01-03
AAGACCCGTTGGCGACGCGTCAAGGTGACCGGCTGGTATGGCCGGGGCGAACGGACGGTGGAAATCCTGTCCGGCACTGCGCTGTGGCATCATCCCGGACGCCTCGTGCCGATCCGCTATGTCATGGCGCGCGACGTCGCTGGCGAACTGCGGCCACAGGCCTTCCTGTGCACCGACCTCAAAGCCGATCCGGTCGACATCCTGCGTTGGTTCGTCCGCCGCTGGTCCATCGAGGTGACCTTCGCCGAGGTCCGTCGCCACCTCGGCGTCGAGACCCAACGGCAGTGGTCCGATCCCGCAATCGCGCGGACAACACCCGCGTTGCTCGGCCTGTTCTCGCTCGTCACGCTGTGGGCGCACGAACTGCGTCCTGACCAAGCAATGAGGTGTCGAGCCGCCGCTTGGTATCCAAAGCTGCTACCCACCTTCAGCGACGCACTCGCCCTGGTTCGCCGCGAATTGTGGACGCGACCGGGTTTCGACATCTCCGCAAACGGACCCAGACTGATCGAAATGCCGCGATCAGCAATCAACGCCCTGATCGGAGCAGCCTGCTATGCCGCATAGATGGCCAAAGTCGAGCTTCGGTAAGGGGCCAGCCGAAGATAACGGAATCGATCCCGTCTATTAAATCGAGTCGATCCAGCACCTTACAGCCGTTCCCCTGATCGTTTAACCTCGGACGGGCCCTAAGGTCACGGCAGCGTGGGCGCTGTTGTTCCTGCTGCCGTTCGCCCCCACCCAAGGTGTCGCGCTCGCGGCCGGCGAGGTGCTGCACACCGTGCTGGGAGAGTACCTGCCCTTCATCATCCTGCTGTTCGCATTGTTCGTCATCTCTGGCGGCATCCGCGTCCGCGGCAACATGGTCGGCACACCCGCGGTCAACACGGGGATACTCGCGTTCGGCGCAGCACTCGCCAGCGTCACCGGCACGACCGGCGCCGCCATGCTGCTAGTCCGCCCCCTCATCCAGGCCAACCTGAAGCGGCAGCACAACGCCCACGTGCTGGTGTTCTTCATCTTCCTGGTCGCCAACATCGGCGGCTCGCTCACGCCCCTGGGCGACCCGCCGCTATTCCTCGGCTTCCTTCAAGGCGTCACGTTCGGCTGTGGGCGGCCGTGACGAGCGCGGGGCGGGCTCGTCGCCTCCGCTTCGACCGAGATGCCCGTACCGGCTCATTTTCCGTGCAGGCTCTGCACTAGGTGCATCGATCGCGCGAGTGCTACGTAGGCGAGCGCCTCGTCCCAGTGATTTAGGCGGTCGATCGCAAACAGCTCCTTCAAGGCCGGCCGACGAACACACAGAACATGATCGCGGCGGCCGCAAAGGTAGTCAGCATTTCGAGGCCTGCGGCGGGAGGCCGTAATTTGGCCAAATACTCCCAGCGGATCACAAGCATAATTCCGTCGATCCGCAGCAGGGTCCAGTCAGCGTTCCTCGAGACACGGGATCGATCCTCCCCTGCAGTGACCGCGAATGCTTCGACGGCCTACTCATCGCTGAGCCAGCCGCTTCCGGGAGAGCGGGGCCACGCTGCGTGCTTCAACCTCGGCGCCGGCGCAGCCGGGCGTGCTCGCGACATGACAATGGCTCATCGAGAACGGCCAAACCTGCCCGACCGAATGGTTCAGTTCGACCGTGAAGCTCCGAACCACGGGCGAGAGAACGAGCGCCACGACGAAGGCCGCCACAACGCTGAACAGCGTCTCCGTGGTCCGGTCGCGGTCCATAGCATTCACATTACCAGGCTCAGACGCGGCCCGTTCGCTTCTTCCTCGGCGGTTAGGAGGGCGGGCAACAACCGGGCGAGATGCTCGAAGGTCGCTTGCGTGGCCCGGGTCAAGGGTAAGCGCAGCTCCGCATCGCAAAGCCCGGCCAGACTCAGCGCTGCTTTGACCGGGATCGGGTTGCTCTCGTGGAACATCGCCTGGTGGAGCGGCGAGAGCTGGTCGCGCACCCGGCCAAACTCATCGAGATCGCCAGCATCCCAGGCCTGGTGCATCCGGGCGCACAGGGCGGGGCTCACATTTGCGGTTATGGAAATGCATCCGTGTCCCCCCATGGCCAAGTGCGCGGCCGCGGTCGCGTCGTCGCCGCCGAATTGCACCAAGTCTCCGCCGCATAGTGCACGGAGCCGAACCGGCCGGGACAGGTCGCCGGAAGCGTCCTTGACGGCCACGATCAGGCCGCACTCGAACAGACTCGCGATCGTTTCGTCGGTTATGGCGACCCCGGTCCGGCCGGGAATATCGTAGAGGATCACCGGCAGGTCGGATGCATACGCGACGGCGCGAATGTGCGCCATCACGCCCTCCTGCGTCGGCCTCGAATAAGGTGGCGGCGCGCAGAGCAGGGCGGATGCGCCGTGCCGCGCGGCGCTGATCGCGAACGCGGTTGCCGCCTCCGTCGCAGCTGCGCCGCATTCGGCGATCACCGGCCACGTCTCGGCGGCCTCCACCGCCGCCGCAATCACCCCGGCTTGTTCCGTGACCGAGAGCGCGCTGCCCTCGCCGGTGCTGCCGCAGACGAGTAGGGCGGACGTGCCGCGCTCAATCTGCCGCTTGCACAAACGGCTGAGAGCGGCGCGATCGAGCTGCCCGCCCCGCATGGGCGTGACCAGGGCCACGATCGAGCCGCCCATCAGGCCCAACAGCTTCCCGCGGCTATTGCTCAGCTGGGCCGAAGAGGACACCGGTTTGTCGATCAGGCGCATTTGACATGTCCATTGAGTGGCAGCTCACCCCGCATCAGGGCGCTACCGAGCGTCACCCGGCTTCGGATCGCGGTGAACCCGTGCCGGAGAAGCGGCGACATCGTCACGCGCGGCGTCGAGCTTGTGCGGTTCATGGCGAGCCTGATTTCATCAGCCGCGCTCAGCGTCTGCGGCATGATGGGCGGGTGGGCTCCAAGTGCCGTTGGAGCTGTGGCCAGACCTATACGATAGCCCAAAGCAGAACTCCCGTGCTGAACGGCCCACCGACGCCTGTGCAGAATCCTTCCGGATCACGAGCGAGCCCAGCTACCACGCCGGGTCCTGCGGATTAAACGGCAGCACGTCCTGCAAGCGCTGCAAGGCATACAGAGACACGAAGCCGGCAACGCTGAAGAATACATGGTGACCGCGTAGGTCACCCAATGCTGTTCCTCGTCCTCGCGGACGCCGCAAATCTTGTAGAGGCCCACTTCGATCGGTCGGAGCGCCGGGCGCAACAGCGTGCGTTCCCCGTTGAAGACGCGCGTCATGTAGCCGCCGAGCGGTGTGACCAGCAGGGTAAGCAGCACGCAGAATAATGCGATCTGCACCCATCCATTTAGTGTCATCGTGGCCGGTCCTCAGAACCGCTCGGGGCGGATCAGCGCGTAAGCGAGATAGACGGGCAGGCCGAGCGTTACGGCCCTGCCAAGTATGAAATCGACGATCATGATCGTCTCCTAACAGGCGGTGGCAGGCGGTCGAGTAAAGAACGGTGACCGCGAAGAAGAGCCAGCCACCGACGAGGTAAACGATATCCAGCATGAGACACTCCATCGCCCGGCAGGGTGCGGTACAATGGGTCGAATCAGCATATAAATGCCAGATGTGGCGTATGAGACGGATATATAAATCCCATATAGATTTCCGTCGAAACACCATGAGCATACAAAAAGAAGCAAATTTGCTGAAATACGATTGGAATTCCTTGTGCGAGCAAAGTTGTGCATCTATACTTCGTCTATGATTAACTTGTCGAACGCGAACCGAATTCCCTCCCGCCGAGCTTTGGCCTCTTTGCTTGCAGGGCTGTGCGCGACGGGCACTATCGACGCTCGTGCCCAGGGCATCACCGGTCAGGCAGCCTCGCCGCCTGCGGTAAGCGATCCGACAGCACAAGCCGGTGCTGCGACTCTGCCGGCCGCCTCTGGCGGCTGGGCCAGCACTGTCAAGCTCGGCTTTCAGGGCGAAGCCGGGATCATCGGTAATACACTCTCGCCAGACAACAACCGAAACTTCGGCATGCTGTTCACCGATTCCGCCAACCGTCCCGTGCTGAACCAGCTTCTCGCCACCGTCAGCCGCGACATCGATCCGAAAGCGACCACCGTCGACGTCGGCTTCAAACTACAGGCCATGTATGGTTCGGACTCGCGCATCACCCACACGCTCGGGTTGTTCGATCAAGTGATCCATGATCGCAATCAGCTAGACATCGTCGAGGCCGATATTAGCTTTCATCTTCCATACTTGTTCGCCGGCGGCATAGACCTAAAGGCTGGCATCTATCCCACGCCGCTCGGCGTCGAAGTCATCGATCCGAAGGGCAACCCGTTCTACACGCACTCCTACATCTTCAACTATGGCCTGCCTTTTAAGCACACCGGCGTCCTGGCGACTGCACACGTAAACGACACCGTCGATATATATGGCGGCATCGACAGTGGCGTGAACACCGGGATCGCCTACGGCGCCGGTGACAACAATCAGCGACCCGGCGGAATTGCCGGCATCGGCCTGAACTTTGCCAACGGGAAGTTTACGGTACTCGCGTTGACACACATCGGCCCGGAAAACCCTAAGCCGGCAACCCCATTCGCCAACAGTGCGCTTCGCTACCTGAACGACATCGCACTCGTCTACAAAGCGACTGACAAGCTGACGCTGACTGGCGAGCTGAACTACATCAAGGACGATGGCTTCCGCGCCGAGGCATACGGCGCTGCCACCTACGGCAGCTACGCGCTGAACAGTTCCTGGACACTGAACGGCCGCGCCGAAATATTCCACGATAACAGCAATTTCTTCGTCTCGAACCCGGTCGGCCAACTCGATTACGTCGCCGCCGAACGCGGAACGTTCGCAAATCTGATCACGGCGTCGAAGCCGACCACCTATTCCGAGTTCACAGCGGGGGTAACCTACAAGATACCAGGGCTGCCAGAGAAACTGACAACCGCTTTGCTCCGGCCCGAGATCCGTTACGACCGTGCGCTAAACGAGTCGACGCCCTTTGGCGATGGTAAACATCGCGATCGTTGGACGTTCTCTGGCGATCTGGTTTTGGGATTCTAGGCGCGTGTGGTGCATGGACCATGACAAGTTGCTCTGAAATAGGACGGCGTGGGGTTTCCCCGTCATTGTCTCGGGTGGGTTGTCGTGCCGTTCAAAGCTAACGCCGAGCATCGTCACCACATCCCCAAGCAACGGCACCGGGCCACGAACTTGCCGCCTACGATGCCGCCCTGCGGCAGCGTGGCAGCCTGACTGTGTGGTTTACGGACGCGGCGATTGCGGCATGGAAAGCTGAGCCACGAACGACGCGAGGCGGCCAGCGGCGTTATTCGGAGCTGGCGATCGCGACGGCGCGACGTTGAGAGCGGTATTCCGCTTAGCTCTTCGGCAGACCGAAGGGCTGATCAGCCCCATCATCGCCCTGCTCTCGATCTCGCAGTGCCGGACCACACGACCTCGAGCCGACGAGCCGAGAGCCTGGACGTGGTTCGTGCGCGGCCAGGCGCCGGTCCCGTGCACCTGCTGGTAGACAGCAGGGGGCTGAAGCTCTGCGGCTCCGGCGAATGGCTGCTCGAGAAACACGGCACGAAAACACGGCGGTCCTGGCGCAAGCTGCACATCGCCATGGACGCCGACGCCGGGCAGATCGCGGCGGCGGCGATGACCACCAGCGATGTCGACGATGCCTCGCAGATTGGGGCCTTGCTCGATCAGGTGGGTGGCCCGGTCGCGTCGTTCACCGCCGACGGTGCTTGCGACCAAGACGGTGACTATCAGGAGGTCGCCGCGCATCATCCCGAGGCGTCCGTTATCGTTCCCTCACGGTCCAGCGCCCTGCCGAGCGACATCCGACACGGCGCCGACGATGCGAGACCGTCACCTGCAGATCGTCGCCGAGCGCGGCCGCATGGCCTGGCAGAAGGCTTCCGGCGATCATTGGCGAGCCCTGGTGGACGCTGGCATCAGCCGTTTCAAACGGGTCATCGGCGACGGTCTGCGATCCCGCACCGATCGGCGCCGCGCGACGGAGATCGCCATCGCGATAAACGCACTGAATCGAATGCTCGAACTCGGGCGTCCGGAATATGTCCGCATCGCGTAACGGTCCGTCAAGATGGTCAGGCTGCGGCCGCCTGGTGACCTGTGCAACACAGTCGCGAAACCTGCCTGGCTCTCGAGCTTGCCCCAGCCCTGCAGATAGTCTCGCTATCCGCCAGTTCGGTGCTCGAATTCGAAGCGGGCCGCTTAAACAAAACTCTTTTTCTGTCGTGAGCCTATATGGAATTCATAAATCCGGCTGGCACGGGACATCTGAATCGTTGCTACAGCTAACCTGACAGGACCCCGCCAAACCACACTGTCCTTTGGCGAAAGATCGCCCATTCCAGGGCTACTCAGGGACAAAGTCTCTGGTAGCGACATCAGCGCTCGGCCGCGACCAAGGCATCCAACAACGCGGACGAACTCCCGGCCTTCCTGACCGCATCAAGGACAAGTTGCTCCCGCATGCTCCGCGACACCGCTGCCAGGGCGCTGACGTGCTCGTTGCCCTTGGCGATTGGTATCAAGAGCAGGAATAGGATGTCGACTGGTTTTTCGTCGATGGCTTCATAGTCGATCGGCTTGGCCAGCCTCACCATGAGCCCGAAAAGGCTCTCGATCCCCTCGATCCGGACATGAGGCAGCGCGAAGCCGCGTCCGAACCCCGTCGATCCCAGTTTCTCGCGCGCCGACAGAGCCGCCAGGATACTCGGAGCCTGGATCGGCAGGTGCAAACTCGCCCGCTTCGCTATCTCGGCCAGAGCCTGCCCTTTATCGGCAGCCTTCAAACCAAGGATGATGCGATCAGGTTTGAGTAAGTCGGTCAATTTCATCAAACACGGCCTCGTCGGGGATAAGTCAAAAACATCAATCCGCTGGCCGCAAGCGATAGCCGACGCCGGTTTCCGTCAGGATGTGGGTGGGCTGCTCGGGGTCTGGCTCGATCTTTTGGCGGAGCGCTCTGACATAGATACGGAGGTATTGAACGTCGGTGTCGGTGCCCCAGACCTCCTGCAGGATATGCCGGTGGGTGAGCACCTTTCCGGCATGCGCCACGAATAGCCGCAGCAGCTCATATTCGCGCTTGGAGAACTTGACCTCTTCCCCGCGAACCGTCACCGCCCGTCGCACCAGGTCAACAGCCAGGGCGCCACTGCGGAACATGGGCCGCTCGCCCGTCTGCTGCAGGCGATGGCGTTGCGCCGCCCGGATGCGCGCGAAAAGCTCGTCAATACCGAACGGCTTGGTGACGAAGTCATCGGCGCCCAGGTCCAACGCGGCCACTTTGCTGCCCTCGTCATCTCGGCTGGACAGCACGATAATGGGGATGGCCGAGCCGCTGCCCCGGATCTCGCGGATGACGTCCAGCCCATCCATGTCCGGCAGGCCGAGATCCAGCACCAGGAGGTCCGCCGCGTGCCGGGCCACGCTCTCGATCGCGGGCAGCCCGGCGCCGACGTCGGACACCACGAAGCCCTGAGCCGATAGCCCGGCGCGGAGGAAGCGCAGGATGGCCGGCTCGTCATCGACCACCAGCACGCGCAGCGGATTGGCGTTCGCCGTCATGCCGCGTCCTCCTCTTCGATCGGGATCTGGATCGGCACCGGCAAGTCGATGGTGAAGATCGCGCCGGTCCGGTCCACGCGGTTTGCGGCGGAGATTTTGCCGCCCATGGCCTCGACGAAGCCGCGGCAGATGGCCAGGCCAAGCCCGGTTCCCGCGCGCTGCCGATCCGTGCTGCGCACGCGATAGAACTTGTCGAACACGCGCTCGAGGTCGGTCGACGGCAAGCCATCACCTTCGTCCAGGAGCTCGATCCAGACCCGCTCGCCGTGCCGGGTCGCCCGGAGTTCGATCATGGACCCCCGTGGCGAGTATTTGGCGGCGTTGTCCAGCAGATTGAACAGGACCTGCTCGAACAGGACCATGTCGATGTTGAGCATGGGCAGACCGGGCTGAAGATCCACCTTGACCTGATAGACGGATAGGATCCGCTTCGCCCGGCGCAGCACGGCGCCCACCGCGTCGGACAGGTCGGCCAGGCCGCCTCGCAACATGAGCGGACCAGACTCCAGCCGGGTCATGTCCAGTAGGTTGCCGATGAAGCGGTTGAGCCGCTCCGCCTCCTCTTGGATCGTCCCGAGCATGGAGACCCGGTCTGCCTCCTCGAGCGCGCCATGCTGGCTCATTAGGCTGGTGGCGGCCCCGAGGATGGATGCCAACGGGGTGCGCAGGTCATGCGAGATGGACGTCAGCAGCGCCGACCGTAGCCGGTCCGTCTCGGCCTGCAACTTCGCCTCGTCCACGTCCCTGACCAGGTTGACTCGCTCGATGGCCAAAGCGGCCTGGTCCGACAAGGCGTTCAATAATCTCTGGCCATCCGGGGTCAGCATCGGTCCGGGTTCGTCGCGGTCGATGCCGAAGACACCCGTCGGACCGCGGCCGGTCTGAATGGGCAGGAAGAGCCGCTTGGCGCCGGGTAGCGTGTCCGCGCCGCGCCCAGCGGGACGGTTGTGCTCCCAGGCCCATTTGGCCGCGCCCAGATCTGCCTCGTCCAGGAAGTCGTCGGGCGGGAACCCGGCCTGCACGGCCAGCCCATCCTTGCCGGGCAGCAGCATCACGACGCGGACCTTCATCATCAGGGCGACCTGGTGCACGGTGGCCCAGAGCACGTCGTCGAGCGAGACCGCCCCGGCCAGCTTGCGGCTGAACTGATAGAGTTCCTCCGTCGTCTTCGCCCGCGCTTGCGCGGTTACCGTCTGGGCTCGCATGCGGGAGGTGAGATTGCTGGCCACGACGGCGACGACGGCGAATACCAGCAGTGTGACGATGTTTTCGGGGTCGGCGATGGTGAACGTGTAGTAGGGCGGCAGGAAGAAGAAGTTGTAGGCGAGCACGCTGAAAAGGCAGGCCAGTAGCGAGGCGGCAAGGCCATAGGCCACCGCGCTGGCGAGTACGCTCATCAGGAACACCAGGGCGATGCTCGTCGTGCCCAGCAGGCGGTGCATCAGCAACGCCAGGCCCAGTGCAACGGCGACCGACAGCGCGCTGCCACCCGACGCGCCGAGTGTCGGCAACTGGAGGCGGCGGCTACTGGGCGGCGCTTTGCTCTCCTTGCCGGCCATCTTCTCCTCGGCGAGGACATGGACGTGGATCGAGCCGGCGCGGGTAATGACGCGTTGGGCGACCGACCCCAGGAACAGCTCGGTCCAGTTCGCCCGAGGGGACGGGGCGACGATGATATGGGTGAAGTTGTTCGCCCGGGCATACTCGACGACGGCCGTGGCCGGATCAGCGCCGGGCAGGGTGAGCGTCTCGCCGCCGAGCTGTTCGGCCAACCGCATGGCCTCGTCGGTGCCGGCCTGGCGGGCCTGCTCGCGCCAGCCGCCGCCCTCGACGTGGATGGCGGTCCATGGCCCGCGTAGCCCGTCGGCGATCCGGCGGGCATGACGGACCAGCGCCATGCTGCCGGGTAAGCCGTCGACATGCACGAGGACGCGGTCGCTGGCACCCCACGGTCCGCTGATGGAGTGGCTGCGCATGTAGTCGACCATCTGATCGTCCACGCGCTGTGCCGTCCGCCGCAGCGCCAGTTCGCGGAGCGCGGCCAGGTTCCCGGGCAGGAAGTAGTGCTTGACCGCCCGCTCCGCCTGATGGGCGATGTAGATTTTGCCGTCTTTCAAACGCTGGATCAGGTCCTGCGGCGTCAGGTCGATGATCTCGATATCGTCCGCCCGGTCGATAATGGAGTCGGGCACGGTCTCGCGGACGCGGATGCGGGTGATGCCAGCGACCACGTCGTTCAAGGATTCGACATGCTGGATGTTGAGCGTGGTAAACACGTCGATGCCAGCGGCAAGCAGCTCCTCAACATCAAGATATCGCTTGGGATGGCGGCTACCTGGCGCGTTGGTATGGGCCAGCTCGTCGACCAGCACCAGTTTTGGACGCCGGGCCAAGATGGCGTCGATATCCATTTCCTCGACGGTATGCCCGCGATAGTCGACAGCCCGGCGCGGGACGATCTCGAGGCCGTCCACGAGGGCGAGCGTCTCCTTGCGGCCATGGGTCTCGACCAGGCCGACGACGACGTCCAATCCCTCTCGGCGCCGAGCCTGGGCAACGGTCAGCATCTCGAATGTTTTGCCTACGCCCGGTGCGGCGCCGAGGAAGATCTTTAGCCGCCCCCGGCCCTCCCGCGGGAGGGCATGCAGCAGTGCGTCCGGCGACGGGCGGCCCTCACGGTCGTTCATCCTGCCATTTCGGGCCGCGGGAACGCGGCCGCTCCAGCGACGATAAGTCGGTAGCCGATCTGGGGTTCGGCCAGGAGCTGTACCGCTCCGTCTAAAGTCAAGGCGAGTTTCCGGCGTAGATTGCGCACCACAGGTTTGATCCGGCCTTTGGAAGATGACTCATCGATGCCCCAAATCCTGGCCAAAAGCGCGCGATAATTGACCACATTGCCGGCATCCTCGAGCAAGACGCGGAGAAGGGCGTGTTCCTTCGACGTCAAACCGACATCGACCCCGTTCACCAGGGCGCGCCAGCGCACGACATCAATGTCGAGCGGACCACTCCTGATTGCCGTCGGCCGCCCCTGGTCGATGAGCCGGCGGCGAACGAGTCGGCGAAGGCGGGCCCCTAGTTCGGCCACGAGGAACGGCTTGGTCATGCAGTCGAGGGCGCCTGCGTCAAACGCTTCGACGACGGTCGCCTCGGCCGGGTTGGTCAACAGCATCAGCAACGGGGGCGCCGATCGCGCGTGGAGGTGCCCGATGAGGTCGAAGGCGTTCATATCGGGAAGGTCGCTCCCGAGAACGATGGTGTCGGGAAAGTCTTTGGTGATCTGCGACAGCACAGCCTCCGCCGTCGTCGCGACCTCGACTTCAAAGCCCTCGGACGGGAGGTCACGGCTCAGAAGCCGCCCCGTCGCGACATCGATATCGGCAACCAGGCTGGATCGCCACGCTGCCCGGGTGCGCCGCGCCGTTCGCGGCGCACCCTCGGAAACACCATCAGGCATCAGTCTTTCCTGAGTGCGTCCAGGGCCAGGTTTAGGCCAAGCACGTTGACGTGGCTCTCGCCGATGACGCCGAGCAGGCGCCCTTCGGTGTGCTCGGTCACCAGTTGACGGACGCGATCCTCGGGCAGGCTGCGGGCCTTGGCGACTCGCGGCACCTGGAACAGGGCGGCGGCCGGGGTGATGTCCGGATCCAATCCACTGGCCGACGTGGTGATGAGGTCCACGGGGACCGGTGCTGACGGGTTCTCAGCGGCCAGCTTGTCGGTGTCTTCCTTGACGCGGTCCATCAACGCCTTGGACGTCGGCCCGGCGTTCGAGCCGCCCGAGTTTTGGGCATTGTACGGCGCCGGGACGGTCTTGGTGCTGTCGGCCGGGTCGGTGTCGGTGGTCGCCGAGGGACGGCCGTGGAAGTAGTTCTCCGCGGCAAAGTTCTGGCCGATGAGCGAGGAGCCGATGACCTTACCGTCCTTCTCGATCAGGCTTCCGTTGGCCTGGTGCGGAAAGATGGCCTCGGCAATGCCGGTCATCGCCAGCGGGTAGGCCAGTCCGGTGATGACCGTCATGACGACGATCATCAGGATAGCGGGGCGGATTTGATTGAGCATGATGATGGTCCCTAGGCCTCAGGCGAGGCCAATGGTGGTGATGAGCAGATCGATCAGCTTGATGCCGATGAACGGCACCAGGATGCCGCCGAGGCCGTAGACCAGCAGGTTGCGGCGAAGCACGGAGGCGGCGCCCATCGGACGGTAGGTGACGCCGCGCAGCGCCAGCGGGATCAGGACGATGATGATGAGGGCGTTGAAGATGATTGCCGACAGGATGGCGCTCTGCGGGGATACCAGGCGCATGACGTTCAACGCGCCGAGTTGCGGGTAGAACACCAGGAACATCGCCGGGATGATGGCAAAGTATTTCGCGACATCGTTGGCAATCGAGAAGGTGGTCAGGGCACCGCGGGTCATCAACAGCTGCTTACCGATACCGACGATCTCGATCAGCTTGGTCGGGTCGCTGTCCAGATCGACCATGTTGCCGGCCTCGCGGGCTGCCATGGTGCCGGTGTTCATCGCCACACCGACATCGGCCTGCGCCAAGGCGGGTGCGTCGTTGGTGCCGTCGCCGCACATGGCGACGAGCTTGCCTTTGGCCTGTTCGTCGCGGATTAGCTGCAGCTTGTCCTCGGGCGTCGCCTGCGCCAGGAAGTCGTCCACCCCGGCTTCGGCCGCGATCGCCGCGGCGGTCAGCGGATTGTCGCCCGTGATCATCACGGTGCGGATACCCATCTGACGCAGCTCGGCGAACCGTTCCTTGATGCCGCCCTTCACGATGTCCTTGAGGAAAATGATGCCGAGCAGGCGGCCATCCTTGGCAACCGCCAATGGTGTGCCACCCGCCTTGGAGACACGCTCGGCCTTCTCCGTCAGGTCACGGGCTGCGGCTTCGGCTCCGGTCGGCCGAACCGCCTCCGCCACGCCGCCGCTCGGGATGCGAAGGCTTGCCGGGAGCGGACGCGGGCCCTGGGCGTAGGCGAGGATCGACTCGACCGCGCCCTTGCGGATGGATGAACCGTCGACGTCGATGCCGCTCATCCGGGTCTGTGCGGTGAACGGGATGAAGCTGGCATCGAGGGGCGCCATCTCACGCCCCCGAATGTTATACTTCTCCTTGGCCAAAACAACGATGGACCGGCCTTCCGGCGTCTCGTCCGACAGCGAAGAGAGCTGCGCCGCGTCGGCCAGTTCCTGCTCGGTGACGCCTCTGACCGGGATGAACTGCGCGGCCTGCCGGTTGCCCAGGGTGATCGTGCCGGTCTTGTCCAGCAGCAACGTGTCGACGTCGCCCGCAGCTTCCACCGCGCGGCCGGATTTGGCCAACACGTTGAAGCGGATCAGCCGGTCCATGCCCGCGATGCCGATGGCCGACAGTAGCGCCCCGATCGTGGTCGGGATCAGCGTGACGAAGAGCGCCACCAGGATGACGATGGGAATCGACCCGCCCGCGTAGGAGGCGAAGGATGGGATCGTCGCGGTGGCGAACACGAAGATGATCGTCAGGCCGACCAGCAGGATGTTCAGCGCGATCTCGTTGGGCGTCTTCTGGCGGGTGGCGCCTTCGACGAGCGCGATCATCCTGTCGATGAACGTCGAACCCTGGGCCGCGGTGATCTGCACGACGATGTGGTCGGACAGGACGCGGGTGCCGCCGGTCACGGCGGAGCGGTCGCCTCCGCTTTCGCGGATGACTGGGGCGGACTCGCCGGTAATGGCGGACTCGTCGACCGAGGCGATGCCTTCGATGACTTCGCCGTCGCTCGGGATCAGATCGTTGATCTCGACCAGGACGAGGTCACCGACCTTGAGCGAGGCGGCTGCGACTTCGCTCCACTCCTTGCTGCCACTTCGCAAGAGCTTGGCCGTCGTCTCGGTGCGGGCCTTGCGCAGCGTCGCAGCCTGAGCCTTGCCGCGCCCTTCGGCGACGGCTTCGGCGAGGTTGGCGAACAGGACCGTGATCCAGAGCCACAGTACGATCTGGAACGTGAAGCCCAGATGGCCGCCCCCTGTGGCCAGATCGCGGAAGAACAGCACGGTGGTCAGGGTCGCCACGATCTCGACGACGAACATCACCGGGTTGCGCCACATCACCCGGGGATCGAGCTTGCGGAAAGTATCGCCGATGGCGGGGACAAGGATCGCCGGATCGAGCATCGCGGCGATGCTGCCGCGCTGTTTGTAAGTGGTATCCATTTTCGTGTTCCTCGAGTCGGATCAGAATGTTGCGCTGGCAAGCATGGCGAAATGTTCGACCACGGGGCCGAGCGCCAATGCCGGGAAGAACGTCAGGCCGCCGACGATCAGGATCGTGCCGATCACGAGACCGACGAACAGGCCGCCATCGGTCGGGAACGTCCCGGCCGATGCCGGCACGATCTTCTTGGCCGCCAGCGCCCCGGCGATCGCCATCATTGGGATGATGAACAGGAACCGTCCGATCAGGCAGGCAAAGCCCAGCGTCACGTTCCAGAACGGCACGTTTGCGCTCAACCCGGCGAACGCGCTGCCGTTATTGCCCGTTGCCGAGGTGTAGGCATACATAGCCTCGCTAAACCCGTGCGGCCCGGCATTGGACAACGCGGCCGTGCCTACCGGCAGCACCACCGCCAGGGCGGTGAAGCCGAGAATGGAGAGCGGCAGGATCAGGATGGCCAGCATGGCCATTTTGACTTCCTTGGCCTCGATCTTCTTGCCCAGGTATTCCGGGGTTCGCCCGACCATCAGCCCGGCCACGAAGACCGCGAGGATGGCGAAGGCGAGCATGCCGTACAGACCGGAGCCGACGCCGCCAAAGATGATCTCGCCCAACATGATGTTGACCATCGGGATCATGCCAGCGAGCGGCAGGAGGCTGTCATGCATGTTATTGACTGCGCCGCACGACGCATCGGTTGTGATCACGGTGAACAGGGCCGAGTTGGCGATGCCGAAACGGACCTCCTTGCCCTCCATATTGCCGCCGGCCTGCATGCCGGAGGCGGCACTATCGACGTGCATGGCGGCGAAGGCGGGGTTGCCGCCAGCCTCTACCGGGTAGGTGACGAACACACCGGCCAGAAACAGGAGGCCCATGATGGCGAAAATCGCCCAGCCCTGACGCTGGTTGCCGACCATGCGGCCGAACACGTTGGTCAGTGCCGCACCGATGGAGAAGATCAGCAGGATCTGGATCAGGTTGGTCAGCGCGGTCGGGTTCTCGAACGGATGGGAAGAGTTCGCATTGAAGAAGCCGCCACCATTGGTGCCGAACATCTTGATCACCTCCTGCGAGGCGACCGGTCCTTGCGCAATGACCTGCTTGGCGCCTTCGAGGGTGGTGACTTCGGTGTAGGCGTGCAGGTTCTGCGGCACGCCCTGCCAGACGAAGAACAGTCCGACCACGATGGAGACGGGCAGCAGCACATACAGCACGCACCGGGTCATATCGACCCAGAAATTGCCGATCGTCGACGCCGACCGGCGGGCGAAACCCCGGATCAGCGCCACGGCCAGTGCGATACCGGTGGCTGCGGAGAGGAAGTTGTGCACCGTCAGCCCGGCCATCTGCACGAGGTAGCTCATCGTGCTTTCCGGCGTGTAGGACTGCCAGTTGGTGTTGGTGACAAAGCTGATCGACGTGTTGAACGCCAAGTCGGGGCTCACGGCCGATTGACCCTGCGGGTTGAACGGCAAAACGTCCTGCAGGCGCTGCAAGGCATACAGAGACGCGAAACCGGCAACGCTGAAGAACAGCATGGCGACCGCGTAGGTCACCCAATGCTGTTCCTCATCCTCGCGGACCCCGCAGATCTTGTAGAGGCCGACCTCGACCGGCCGCAGCACAGGGCCTAAGAGCGTGCGTTCCCCGCTGAAAACGCGCGTCATGTAGCCGCCAAGCGATTTGACCAGCAAGGTAAGCAGCACGCAGAAGAGTGCGATCTGCACCCATCCATTGAGTGTCATGGTGGCCGGTCCTTAGAACCGCTCGGGGCGGATGAGCGCGTAAGCGAGATAGACGAGCAGGCCGAGCGTTACCGCCCCGCCGAGTATGTAATCGACGATCATGATCTGCTCCTTAAAGGCGGTCGCAGGCGGTCGAGTAGAGGACGGCGACCGCGAAGAAGAGGCAGCCACCGACAAGGTAGACGATATCCAGCATGAGACACTCCATCGCTCGGCAGGGTGCGGCACAATGGGTCGACTCAGCATATAAATGCCAGATGTGCCGTGTGAGACGGATATATAAATCCCATATAGATTGTCGCCGAAACAATGGGTTGGAAAACTTCGCCAGAGTAGAAATCGAGCAAGACTCCGGTCCATATGGCGCGTTAGGGCGACGACGTCGTTCCAGAGCGAAAGCGGTGTCTTTTTATACGAGTTTTATATGTGCCCTGATCTGAGACATGATCGAAATACTATAATTTTGATTTCTGGCGACCATGGAAAACCTATTGCGGTTGGTGCCACCTTCATTGATGTCGAACGCTTCGGTTCCGCCGGGGTCATCCTCAGGAATCCCCTCATTCTTGACTCTGGGCTCGGGCATAAAGACTTCGGACGAGCGGCCCGTGACTCAGAAGTAGCTTCCGCACATGTGGAAGTTGCGCAAGAGCGCGGCGCGGCAAGCGTGATG
>JAABUK010007170.1_pt1 | contig 16220 bp, 21 predicted proteins | sample 5559141 | NCBI WGS metagenome assembly JAABUK01 (sample SAMN10711869, study PRJNA513367) | rock metagenome | isolation source: Antarctica rocks | place: Antarctica: Victoria Land, Pudding Butte nord | collected 2016-01-03
GCGCGTCGTCGCCGGTGTCGCGTTACGTGCGACACCGCGGGGATTCCATCATCGGAACCGAATTGCGACGCGAGGTTCAGTCCGGCCGTGTCCGCCTGATCACCGGACGCGTCACCGGCGCCAGCGGACAAGACCTGACGCTTTCCGACGGCTCCCACGTCCAAGCACAAAATGTGTTGTGGTGCACCGGCTACCGGCCGGAACTGGCCTGGATCGACCTACCCGGCGCGCTCGATGCACGCGGTGAGCCAGTGCACCAACGCGGCGCCAGTCCCGTGACCGGGCTGCACTGGATGGGTCTGCCCTGGCAGAGCCGGCTCAACTCCTCGATCATCGACGGCGTCGACCGCGACGCCCACGCCACCGCGAAACGGGTCCGTGCGCTCGAGCGAAGATCGAGCAGCGCTCCCTCGGTTGACCGCGTCAGCTGATGCCGCTGTGGCGCAACAGTTTTCAGGTGGGTCCAGATGCCGGTTCCGGCAAGCAGGATGCCGCCAGCAGATCTGGGTGAGTGGGATCAGAGCGTTGGGTGGTAGTCGTTCCAGACGCCGATCGCGGCGATCGCCAGCAATAGAATTCCGGACGCGATACCGATGATGCGGTGGTGCGTGCTCAGAAAGCGGGTGATCTGCCGTTGGAAAGGTCCGGCCAACAACGGTAGGACGACCAGTGGCCAACCGAATCCGAGCCCGAAGAACAGGAAATAGGCCAGGGAACTCACGAAGGCACTGCTGCCGGCGACGCTGCCCAACACGAAGGCCGAGATGATCAGCGGGCCGGTGCACGGCAGGGTCAACGGGCCATCAACGTGCCATAGACGAACGCCGACGCCGCCGACCGGCGGAGCACCGGGATCGAGGTGGTCGTCATCCGGGAAAAGGATTCTTCCCGGCGATCATCAAAATTCCGAGCACCGCCACCAGCACGTACATCGTCGGCAGCAGCACCGGCAGCAGCCTGGCCACCGGACTGCGCAGCAGATGCAGGACGGTGCCGACCGCGACCATCGCGACCAGCACACCGGCCAGCACGAACACCCCCAGCCAGCGCACCGACCGCACCCGGACGAGAGTCATCTCCCTGTCTGCAGGACGGGTCTGCACGATCACCGGTCGCTCAATCCTGGGACAGCCGTGAGAGCGCGAAGCAGCAATTCGGCGATGAGATGGAGGTCATCCAGTTGCGTCTCGCGGCCCTCGGGGATGGCCCGCATCACCCTGACCGACCTTTCGGCGTGATCTTGGAACCAGCGCCGGGCGTGACGTGCGGCGTCCTCCTGCAGTTGGGAGTCGGCTGTCGCGAGCTGCGCACGCACAAGTGGGCTGGCGGCCGGATCCAGGGAGAGCCGGACGATGTCGAGCAGATCGGTCGCCTCCTTCGCTGCGCCGCGATTCATCACCGACTGCAGCTTCATCGCGACCAGGGGCCCCGGTTCGGCTACTTCGACGGTCAGACCGGGCATTCCGTCGGCGCGGATCACGACGGGCGTGGCTGTGGCGGCCGCCCAAGCGTGAGAGAGCACGTGCAGGCGGTCAGTGGGATCGTCCGGGAGGTTAGCCAGCTCGGCGTCGGTGACCTCCAAGACATCGACCTGCACCAGCCCCGCCGGCGTGGGCACCAACACCCCTGAGACACCGCTGACCTCCGCGCCGCTGGCCACCAGAAGCTGCAACTGCGGTGCTTCACCCGTCCCGCGCCGACTCACCGTGTCCAGGTCGCTGGTGACCCGGTAAGGGCGGGACAGCCGGCACACCACGGCCAGACCGCCGATCACCCACCACCTGCCGACCGGTCCTGGACACAATCGCCGGAATCGCGCATGCCAAGGCCGACATCGACGTGCCGACCAGGTCAACGACCGGGATCGGATCGCTACCAGACACGTCGGCCCCCATGATGTGGTGTCCATCCGTCCAACACTTCTCGACGTCGCCCGGCATCCTGCGCCAGGTCGAGAGCGACAAACAGTGGCAACGCAAGCGGCCACACCGGATTCGCCCAACCCGCCGGGTCGACTCGGTTGGCGCACACCATCGGGACAGGAGCGATCCGGAGCGTTGCACCTCGACTATCGTGATTGGTGGCCGTGCCCAACAGGTGAACGGCGCGTCGCAAGATCCCCGAGTCGGGAACGTAGAAGTCGGGCGGGTGATCCGATCGCAGGGCGACAGGTGCGCCGTATGTCGCTGCTGCCACGGAGTCGCTCAGCGCCCAACCACTGGTCGTAGCAATGGTGTCAAGGCCGATCTTCAGCGCATGGTTCACCGCGCCGTCACCCTGTGCCGGAACGGTTTTGACGTCCGCTTGGATCGGTCGCCAGATAGCGGCGAGCTCCCAGAACAGGTCCGGAAAGGCGGCCCGCCGATGCGCGTCGACCAGCCCAGCTGCCTGCAGGGCGGTCAACGTGTGAGAGACCGAGCTCGGTGCCCGGCCGAGTTCGGCCGCAATTTTCCGCACCCGCGCGGGCTCGTCCGGGCTCAGCAGCAATTGTGCGGCCACCTCAACGCCCACCCGACCGGCAAGCGGCACCGACCGGACCGAAGCCTCACCCATCGGCGGGACGTCTGCGTCTACGAACAACCCAGGACCGGCCAGATGCAGATGCCCCCGAAGATCCAGCCACCCCCAGCCGGCTTCTTTGAGCACCTCGCGGGCCTCGCGAGTCACGCGATCGGCCACGACTACCCGCAGACCCGAGTTGCCAGGTGCTTGACTCATCCACCGGGCAAGACGCTGATTCAGGCCCTCCGCTGATGCCAGTGACTGCTGCTTGAGCTGCAGCGGGACTCTGTCCCCGGAAGGCGTCACGACGACCAGGTCCGGACCAACATCAGGATCGGGCCCTTCGGGTTCCACGTTCAGCCCCACCGCGGCTGCGGCATCGCGCAGAGCTGACATGCCGTCGGCGCCAAGACTGAAAGTCAAGCTGCAAGACTCGCACCGAATTCGGTGTTCGGTCAATACCGAACACCGAACACCACCTGGCTACATGCCGATGACTCCATGCTGGTCGATCGACGATGTCGCGTTCTCACCCGGCTCAGCCGCGCCTGAGAACGGTCTTCGCGTTCAGACTGGGTTCTTTGGGAGGCTCCGAACCGTGGGTACGCGGTCAAGCATGAGGCAATTGACCGTCCCTCCGCAATCGGCGCGACCGAGGCGGCCGGCGGATCATCCCGGCCCGCACGTCTCGGCCTGATATTGGGCGGCATCCTGACCGCTACCAGGGCTCGAGCGTCCCCGTTCTACTGTGCACCCCTGGCGACGGTTCCGGTGCTGTCGGAGTGACGACCGGTCGCCCATCGCGGGAGGGGTCTGCAACGTCCCGGCCCTCAATGCGCTGAGCCAGAACAGATATCGATTGCACCGATCCCGTCTGTGTTGTTCACAGGCCCAGCATGTGATCCCGGCGCGCATAGGCAATGTGTTCCTAGCGTCGACCATTGACCCGAAACATGTTATAGTGGAACATGTTTCGGGGCTGGTGCGCCTGGAGGGATTCGAACCCCCAACCTTCTGATCCAAAGTTCGCCACTCGTTGCAGAATAACGTATCTCGCCACCAGAAGGTTGTTGTCCTCGGCAATCGAGAACCCTGCCAACACTGATAGTGCGACCATTCTGTCGTTCGCGCCGCGGCCCAAACGATTTCTCTTACTATTGGCTGCTGTCGCTTCCGCGGCTTTGCCTTGCCTGCGCCAAAGCGCCTACTATTGAGGTCATCTCGGCATCGGCTGCGTCGAATGACAACCTCCCAATATACCTCCGATTCTCGTTCGCCACGCGTGAACGGGCCTCTCGACGAACCCGTTGACGGCACATCATGACTGCTTTCCAAGTTATACGATTGCCCGCAGATCGGGCACAACATTGTGATTCGGCGTCAGATGTTCAGAACCAATTGCTGCAGGACTGGGTGCTCTGGCAACGTGGCCGCGGCATGTCCGACAAAACCATCACCGACCGGCTCACCATCATCCGGCGAATCCCCGACGCCGCCACCATCACCCCGCAAGGCGTGGACCGGTTCCTGACCTCTGCCGCCTGGGCCAAAGCCACCAGGGCCAACTACCACGGCGCGATCCGGGCCTGGTGCAAGTGGCTCATCATCACCGGCCGCCGCGCCGACGACCCCACCACCATCGCGACCACCCCGAAGGTCAAGAAGGGCCGACCCCGCCCGGTCGCCGACGAGCACCTGATGATCCTGCTGGACACCAGGATGTACAAACGCACGAGGGCGATGATCCTGCTCGCCGCTTACGCCGGCCTCCGGGTCAGCGAGATCGCCGCCATCAAGGGCGACGACGTCAACACCATCACCGTGGTGGGGAAAGGCGACAAAGAACGACAGGTACCCCTGCACCCCATCCTCAAAGACCTCGCGGCCGTCATGCCCCGGCGGGGCTGGTGGTTCCCCACCTACGTCGGGAACACCAAACCTCGCCGGCGGACCCATGCTAGGCAACTCCGTCAGCTCGTCCATCTCGAACGTGATGGACCGCGCCGGCATCCCCGGCACCCCCCACGCCCTGCGCCACTGGTTCGGCTCCGCCCTGCGCGAAGCAGGTGTCGACTCCCTGGTCATCAAAGAACTCATGGGCCACGAATCCTTGGCCACCACCGCCATCTACGTCGACGTACCACTGAAGCAACGAAGCGCCGCCGTGGAGCGACTTCCCCGCATCAACTCGGGGTGGGCCCGATCAACTTTCGCGGACGAGCAAAGTCAACTTTCGTTGTTCGACTGACAAAGGGCTCTGGCGGGCGAGCGAAGGCGTTGCGTTGCGTGCCGGTTGCCAGTGTCATCGGCAGTTGATTCAGTTTGACTACCGCAGAGGTCGATCCCCACCAGGGCGACACGGCGGACCGACTTTTGAGTGGCTGGCGCGGTGCCGGCCGCGCCGTGAGTAGCAACTACGGTGACACTGCCGCGGAACTCTGTCCGCGACCCTGTCTGGACGACCGCACGGATGGCCATGCCCGCGACGTGATGGGTACGGCTGCTGGCGGATTCTGCTTCACCGGAAAGATCGAGGTAACACTTCACATGATGAGGGTGCATAGATGAGTCAGGACTTGCTTGTCGCCGGTGTCGACGTGGGCGGCACCAACATCGAGGTGGGCCTGGTCACGGCCGACCACCAGGTTCACGCCAGAGCAAAGACCGACACCCCGACCGGTGGTCCCGTCGAGGTGCTCGACACCATTGCCACCCTGATCCACTCGTTGGACCAGACACCGATCGCCGTCGGGGTGGGCATACCCGGTGTGGTCGATCAGGGCCAGGTACTGACCGTTCCCAATCTGGAGAACTGGCACGAGCACGTCGATCTCGTCGAAGAGTTGGGATCACGAATCGATCTGCCCATTGCTCTGGGCAACGATGCCAACGTCGGTCTGCTGGGTGAGTGGGTGGCCGGCGCGGCCCTCGGCGTCCGCAACGTGCTGGGACTGTGGATGGGCACCGGGATCGGCGGGGGCCTGATCCTGGACGGTCGGCCCTTCACCGGATCCCACGGCGGCGCAGGCGAACTGGGCCACATGATCATCCGGCAGGGTGGAGCGTTGTGCACCTGCGGCCGGCGGGGTTGTACCGAGGCCTACGCCGGGCGCCGGTCGATGAGAGGCACCGCTGCGGCCATGGTCGACGCCGGCCGCACGACGTCGTTGTTCCAGATCCGCGACGACGAGAAAAAAGGACACCTGACCTCCAAGGTGTGGGTACGTGCGTTGGACGAGGGTGACGAACTCGCCGAGCAGCTGTTCGACACCGCGGTCGAAACTCTCGGGGTGGCCGTCGGTTCGGTCGTCAATCTGCTCGATCTGGAGCTGGTGGTCGTCGGGGGCGGCCTGGCCGAGAAGTTGGGGTCGAAGCTGGCCGATCGGATCGCCGAGGCCGCCGCACCCTGGATGCTGCAACCCAACCCGGAGCTGAAGTTCGTCGTCTCGGCACTGGGCGACGATGCCGGTGTGGTCGGCGCGGCCGCGCTCGGGCGGGCGTTGGTGGTGTCCGCCTGATCTAGGTAGTTGGCATAGTTGCTGCGGCTGAGCAGATCAGGGGAAAGGGAATAGATGCCAAACCTATGGCCGAACGTCCGCGATACGGTCCGGAGTCAGTTGTGGCCGCTGCCGGTGGCGGCGGTCGCTCTTGCGCTGGCCGCCGGGTTCTTGCTGCCTCAACTCGATGCGCACGTCGATGCCTCGGTTCCCTCGTGGTTGGCCGGTGTGCTGTTCGGCGGTGATGCTGATGCCGGCCGGACCGTGCTGGACGCTGTATCCAGCTCACTGATCACGGTGACGTCTCTGACGTTCTCCCTCACCGTGGTGACTTTGCAATTGGCCAGTAGCCAGTTCTCGCCCCGCCTGCTGCGTACCTTCACCAGCGATGTGTTTGTGCAGGCCACTTTGGGTCTGTTCCTGGCCACGTTCACCTATTCCCTGACGGTGCTGCGAGCGGTGCGTAGCGGCGGCGACTCAGCCGAACCTTTCGTGCCGAGAATCTCCATTACCGTCTCGTTCGTGCTCGCCGTGGCCAGTGTGGTCGGCTTGGTCGTCTTCTTGGCGCACCTGGCTCGACAGATCCGGGTGGAGACCATGCTGCGGGACGTCCACCAGGATGCCTCCGCCACGGTGCGCGTCGTGTTCGATGACGAAGGAGCCGAACGTCCTCAACCACCGGAGACCCCGGAACGGGCCGCAGTGCTGGTGGCGGGCAATTCGGGTTTTCTGGTCCGGATCGACCACAGCGATCTACTCGCCGCAGCACGAGCGGCCGACGCCGTGGTGGTCATCACCGCCCACCCCGGTAGTTGGGTTATCGAGAAAACCCCGATCGGACAGGCCTGGTACCCCGCGGGGGTTCTGCGCGCAGAGGGCCTGCAGGGGCTCCGAACAGCAGTGAAAGATGCGATCACCGTCGGATTTGAGCGTACTGCCGCGCAGGACGTCGGCTACGGTCTGCCTCTTCGCACCCACCACAACGCAGCGGCTCACCGGGCACCTTGTTCCTTGGATCGAGACGTCTCGGTCCGAGGGAGGCAGGCTTTCAGGGCGGAGCGCACGACCGTGGGCGCCTCCAGAACTTGTCGGCGGGCATCAGGCACGGCATTCCCGTGGATGTCCTCCACCCCGGTGACGTATTTGACGGCGGCGGACACCGCGGCGGCGAGCGGGATCGAGATGATGGCGCCCGTTATTCCCGCCAGCACGGAGCCGGCGGTCAAGGCGATCAGGATGACCACCGGGTGCAACTTGACTGTGCGGCCCATGATCAGCGGCTGGTAAAGGTGTCCTTCCAGCAGATCTTCCACCACCAGCACCGCGAGCAGGATCACCGCCGGCCACAGTCCCACGGTCAGCAGGGTGACCACTACCGCGAGGCCGCCGAACACGAACGCACCGACGACCGGGATGAAACTGCCGAAGAAGACCAGCAACGCCAGTGCGAGCACCAACGGTGTACCGAGCAGCCACATGGCCACACCGATCACCACCGCATGGATCACCGCGATGATCGCGGTTCCACCGACCCAGCCCGCCAACACCGAGAAGGCCCGCTGGCCGGCGCCGTTGACCGCTGGACGGGCACGGCTCGGTAGCAGCCGCACCACCCAACCCCATTGCCTCTCACCATCGGTGAGGAAGAAAAGCGTCAAGAACAAGGTCAGCACCAAGCCGACGATCAACTCGGCGATCGACCGCCCTGCAGACAGCGCCACAGACAGCAGACTCGAGGAGTGCGCTTCGACCCACGTCTGAATCTTGTTCAACAGGTCGGTGGAGCCGCCGCCCGCACCGGGCAGCCGTTGCACCTGGACGCGCAGCTCGTCGAACACCTGCTGGATCTGAAGGACGAGGGAACCCGCTCTGCCTTCTATCCGGTTAACAACGAAACCGATCACTCCGCCGATCACCACTACCGCACCGAGCAGTACGAGCAGTGCGGCCAGCCAGGCAGGCAGAAACCGGCGCAGAAATATCGCGGGCCGGTGCAGCAGCGCCGCCAAGAGCAGGGCCAGGAAGACCGGCACGGTGACCACCGGGATACCCGCCAGGAACATGATGACCAGATACAGCACTACACCGACGATCAGCATCCGCCACGCCCACGCAGCCGCCAGGACCAGCGCAGGCGGAACCGCCACCCCGGTCCTGGCGGCAGTGCCCCCAACCGGCCGTGCGGTTGCGTGACGGGTTTGCATCGGGGTCGAGACCTCCTGCTGACCAACGGCTTGGCGTCGCAGAGTCGCCAGCGATGCGGCGTCCGATACCCGCAGCCCGCGACGGTGGAACTGCGAAGAAGTCACCATGAAACGATGGACTCGCTGGACCAAGACTGAGCGGTATTCATAAGCGGGAAGGTACCCATTTGTACAGCCGGCACGCACACGGTCAGCCCTCTCCTGAATTCACCGCGGCTTCTACAAGTCGGGGCGATGTCGGCTGACAGGATCCTCCGCGCCCGACACCCGGGGTCACGGCAGCGGCCCAGGGAGGGTGGAGCTCTCCCCGTCCGGGACCTCCGAGCCCGTCCGGCGCGCATACCACCGCATACCGGTGGTGGCGGTCAGCGTGTGCACGATCATCGACACCACAACCACCAGGCTCACCACCGCGAAGAACCGGTTCTCCTGCGGCAGGTCGAACCGCTGGACATACGTGGCGTAGTAAATGCTGCCGACGCCCAGCGGACCGAACCAGGACAGGAACGCCACCGATGAGGCCCCGGTGCGGGTAGGGGTCAACGCGGCCAGAACAGCGACCGGCCGGCGGAGCAGCAGGATCCAGGCGGCGAAGACCGAGGTCACCCGGCGACAGCTGGAGGGCTTCGGCGAATTGGTTGAGTGCTTCGGTGAGCCGGCGCTCATCCGCCGTGGGCATCTGGACCAGGATTTTCTGTACCGCCGCCCGGCGGCGCTTCATGACGCCGTCCACCAGCCGCCGGCCCTTGCGTGTCAGGGTCAACTGCAGATGTCGCCGGTCGGCGGGGTAATCCCGCCGGTCCAGCAGTCCGGTGGCCACCAGCCGGTCGCAGGTGCGGTGGGTGGCGTTCGACGGATGAACTCCCATTGCCCCGGCCAGGGCTGCGGAATGCATCGGCCCGCGGCTGGCGATGATGACCAACGCCCGGAACTGGTTCACTCCCACCGATTCTTCGGCGGCGGCGATGGAGTGCGCCGCCACCCCGACCAGCACCCCGGCCGCGGCCAGCACGGCGTCGGTCACATCGTGCAGCTCGTCGGCTGCGACCTGCGGCTCGATCAAAACCTCTCCACCATTATGTGCACAGTGTGGAGCAACAGTCGCACAGGTGCGATGGGCAATCCCAAACCTGTTGCGAGCCAGCGGTAATCCGCTCAAATCAAGGTCTGGCGTCAACTCTGCTCGTCGACATAGCTTTGGGGATCCGTGTCCTGCGCGTCGATACCTTCGGCATGTTGGGCCTCGAAAGTGGCGAATGAGACGGCGATGTCGTGGCGTAATTGGAGGCTCGCATGCTGCCTGAAGTCGGCGAGGTCCTGCCGCTCTTCCTCTGCCATATGGTCGCCGTTTGCCTCGCGGGCGTTGACGACCGCTGCCCGCCAGGCGTCGCTACCGACCTCGTGCTGTCCCACCTCGGCAACTGCGTCTCGGATCTCGTTGTGATCCTTGATGACATCTTTGGTTTCGCTGGCCGCACTCGTTTCGCCTCCGCCGCCGGTACCGATTTTCAGCAGTTGTGGGTAGAAGAGCGCCTCCTCGGCGGCGGCATGCACGTCCAGCAGGATCTTCAGCCGTTCCCACACAGCGCCCAGGGCTGTGGTGTTCGTCTTCTCGATTTCGTCGAGGTAGGCGAATAGGCGACGTTGCTCATGATGATCGTTCAAGATCAGGTCGGTGATGTCCATCGTTACTCCAAGTCGGCTGGGAAAGGTTGGTCGGTCGGTTGACCAGCATTCGGCGTGCGGCGTATTCGTTCGAGATCTGGCGGATCGGGCCCCGGGGTGTTGACCTCCGGGCCGGGTGCGCGGAATGCGTTTCCCAAGGCTGCGAGGGGAAGCGGGTGGGCCGTCATTCGCGGTTGTCGGCGTCGTCGGGGATCCCGATATGGACGCTGGCTTCGAGACCGGACAGCATTCCGGAGCTCCGCGCGGGTGAGCTTCGGCGTGCAGTTGTTCGACCAGGTGCGGGTGGTGCAACTCGAAGGCGGGGCGTTCGGAACGGATGCGGGGTAGCGAGTCGAAGTTGTGCCGCGGCGGCGGGCTGCTGGTGGCCTATTCCAGAGAGTTGCCGTAGCCCCACGGGTCGTCGGCGGTGGTGACCTCGCCGTACCGCAGGGATCGGAAGATGTTCCACAGGAACGGCAAGATCGATGCGCCGAGGATGAAAGCACCGATGGTGGAGATCGTGTTGAGGGTGGTGAAACCGTCGGTGGGCACGGCCAAGATACCGGTCGAGCAGGCCGGGGGCGATGGCATTGGCGGCAAGGGTACCCACCGTGCTGGAGCCGACCCAGTACTCTCGGCGCTTCGGGTGGTCCGCGGCGTAGAGGACACCGCGGGCGGCGAACTCCGGCTGGTAGATCGGCGGCACCGGTTGGGCCTGATGGGGCAGCCGGGACAGCACCCAGGAAAACTGCGGAGTATTCACCCCGGGCATCTGCGGCATCGTGACGCGGACGTTGCTCTTGTCGTGCAGCAGTTCGCAGCGCAAAGCCTCGTGGAACCCCTGGATGGCGTGCTTGGCACCGCAATAAGCGGTCTGCAGCGGAATCCCCCGATAGGCCAACGCCGAGCCGACCTGCACGATGGTTCCGCGGTCCCGGGCCCTCATCTTCTTCAGCACCGCCATCGTGCAGTACACGTAACCCAGGTGGGACACCTCGGTGACCCGCCGGTACTCCGCCGGCTCGATCTCGCCGAACGGGGAGAAGATCGAGGTAAATGCCGTGTTCACCTCACAACCACGATCTGCTTTTTTATCGAAGTCCTTTCGCGTAGGGACGACCAGACGCGTGTTCCCTGCTCAGCCCACTGTGAAGCTGATCAGCTACCGACGGTTCCGCCGGCCGTGCTGCCGGTGTGAGGCGGGGATCGAGAATTGGGGAAACGGACACCGGGTGCACGGCCCGCGGGTGGGCCGGCGCGAGCTGGCTGGGGAGTGACCTGTTGGTAGAGCAGGGTCCCGCGCGACCAGCCGTGCGGAGGCGGTGATGCCGTTCCTGGAGTGCCGACTTACAGCGTAAGCCCAGTGACCCGCGAGTACCGACTCGACCGAATGTCGAGTGGTCCGCGAGCCGCCGGGCTACGCCGCGATCACGGCGATGGAAGGTCCGGGTACATGGCTCCATTCTCGCGCAAACCTTGCGCACGCGCAAGGGTTGACCGCACCGTACAACGGGTATAAGACGTCCCATAGTCCGCGCGGCCTCAGTGGGCGAGCAGGCTACCGCCGTTGCCGGACACTTTGCAGGACAGGAGAAATCTGGTGAGCCATCGTAGCGATCAGGTAGCTGTCCAACGGTCGGACCTGAGTGACCCGGTCGCCGGGCGAGGGAACAGGAACCGACCCTGCAACACCACCCCGGGCAACCTGGTCCGGCCTCTCAACGAGAGCGCCGCACTGACTCTGACCACGAGTTGCAACTTCCGGGCGAGCGCCGCACGGCCGCCCACTTCGACATGCAGATCCTTCCGCGCTACTCGCCTTCTTGGAGCCGGCAGACGAATGGGCTGAGAAGTTCCCACCGGGGGTCGACCGCGCGAGCAGTGCTCGACGGGGCTGACATCCGTTACCACGGGGCTCGTCCGCTACGTACAGCGATGAACAAGGTCTTTCCCGACCACTGGTCTTTCATGCTGGGCGAGGCGGCGCTCTACTCATTTCTGGTACTGCTTCTGTCGAGGGTCTACCTGTCGCTGTTCTTCGACCCCTCCATGGCCTATACCGTCTACAACGGGGTGTACAACAAGCTCCGCGGTGTTCCGATGTCCATGGCCTACTCCTCAGCACTTGATCTGTCCTTCGAAGTTCGCGGCGGACTGTTGATCCGGCAGATCCACCACTGGGCCGCTCTAATCTTCATCTTCGCGATGATGCTCCACATGATGCGGGTATTTTTCACCGGGACATTCCGCAAACCTCGCGAAGCGAACTGGATACTCGGAGTGCTCATCCTGGTGTTAGGAATGGCCGAAGGTTTCCTGGGATACTCGCTACCCGACGACCTGCTGTCCGGAACAGGACTCCGGGCGGTCAGCGCATTCCTGCTGTCCATCCCGGTCATCGGGACCTGGGTGCACTGGGCGGTCTTCCGCGGCGACTATCCAGGTGATGTCATCATTTCACGTTTCTACTCGCTACACATTCTGGTCATCCCGGGTGTCATCCTGGCATTGATCGGCTTGCACATCGCCCTGGTCTGGTTCCAGAAACACACCCAATTTCCGGGCGTGCGTGAAACTGAGAACAACGTCGTAGGCGTTCGGGTGCTACCCACGTTCGCAGCCAAAGGTGGCGGATTCTTCGCATTGGTCACCGGGACGGTAGTCATCATGAGCGGGTTATTCCAGATCAACCCGATCTGGACCTACGGACCCTACAACCCGGCCATGGTATCCGCCGGTACCCAACCCGACTTCTACATGGGCTTCCTGGACGGGATGGTCCGCATCTGGCCGAGTTGGGAGATCCGCAACCTGTTCGGCCATTATCTGATCCCGGCGGTCTTCTTCTCCTCGATCCCGGCAGCGACGTTGTTGATGATCCTGGTCCTGTCCTATCCATGGATCGAACGTTCCTTCACCAAAGACCGTGCAATGCACAACCTGCTGCAGCGACCCAGAGACGTACCGGTGCGTACCTCACTGGGTGCAGCGTTCATAGGATTCTGGACCGTCAACCTGATGAACGGAGCCAATGATCTGTTCGCATTGAAGCTCCGCATGTCACTGAACGCGCTGGTCTGGGTCGGTCGCATCGGGTCGATCGTCGTGCCGGTCATCACCTATGTGATCACCTATCGCCTGTGCCTGATATTGCAGCGATCCGACCGGAAGGTCCTGGAGCACGGCATCGAGACCGGCATCGTCAGACGGCTACCGAATGGCGCATTTATCGAAGTTCACCAACCGCTGGGTCCACCTGACGTGCACGGTCGAGCGGTCCCGCTGGCATATCAAGGCGCTCCGGTGCCCAAGCGGGTGAACCAGATCGGCGCGGCCGGCACCGCCATCCCCGGATTGATCCGGCATATCGACGAGTCCGGACGATTGACCGACCAGGACGTCGATGTCGGCCGTCACCGACCCCATGATCCCCTCTGATGCAGTAGCTGTCCTGGTCGGCCATCCATTGGACGCCGAGGACCTGATCTTGGTGCGCCGCACATGCTCTACTGGTGAGGTTCTTCTTTCTGGGTAGGCAGGTAAGTGGCGGTGTTCCTCAGTACTCGTCGTCGTCCTGATCCCCGCCGGTCGTATGATCCGAGATCACTGGCCGACGTATCAGCCGGGCCGGATTGGTTCGGGAGGTATGAGCATGGCGGTATTGGTCGGCTTGACCAGCATGGCGCTGGTGGCGCTGGCCGGAATTCTCGGCCTGTGGGGGGCGCACCGGTGGCTCACCGCCGGCCGGGTCACCGATCCGGCCGTTTTGCCCTTCCTGTCCGGTTTCCCTCCGGTGGCGCACGCGCTGTCCCGCTACCACGTCCGCTGGTACCCACTGACGTTGCTGTTCCTGGCTTTCGACGTCGAGATGCTGTTCATGTATCCGTGGGCGGTGGTGGTCGCCGAGGTGGGCGCGAGCGCCGTGATCGAGATGTTCGTGTTTCTGGCTCTGCTGATGGCCGGCGTCTTCTGGGCCTACCGCGAAGGGGCGCTCCGGTGGGTCTGAGAAACCGGATCGCCGCGCTGGCCTCGAGCGAGGTGCATGTGCTGCTGGTCGAGCGGCCTGGTTGGTCGCTGACCCGGATCGCCGCGGAGCGGGCCGTGGCCGCCCGCGGCTGGCGGGTCGCCGACTCGGCTGCCGCTGCCGATGCGCTGCTGTGCTGCGGGGAACCCGGCCCGGAGTTGAGTCCGCTGGTCGAAGCCATGTTTGCTCAGCTCCCCCCACCACGAGCCAGGGGACGGGTGGACCATCCGGGTGAGGTGGCTGCCGTCCTAGATCAGATCCTGGCCGCGTTGCGAGCTGATGATCCTGTTCCCGTGCCGCCCCGGGACCGGCCGGCGCGTTCCGTGCACGCCGCCCAGCCGGCCGCCGACCACGGCGACATGGGCGGCGGCGACCAGGACGACATGGGCGATATGGACATGTCTGGGCCGGGTGGGATCCCGCTGGCCGGCGGAGATCAGGACCGCGACGGCCTGGAGATGGACGTGCTGCCGGTGCGACTCGGTCCGGTGCTGCCGGCCTGGCCGGCCGGACTGGTGCTGTCGGTCGTCCTGGCCGGCGACCTGATCACCGACTGCCACGCCGACACCGTCGACGCAAGAGCCGAAAACCCTCTGCCGCTGCAGCTGTCGCAGCGTGAAGACGCCGCGCTGGCCGTCGACCGGATCGGCCCACTACTGCTGCTGGCCGGCGCCGGGCGGGCCGAGCGCCGGCTCCGCCGGGTCCGCGACGCTCTGCTCGACGGTATCGAGATCCCATGGTGTACCGCGCTATTGCGGCGACTGACCGACAGGCTGTCCCGGTCGCGGTCGCTCCGTTGGTCGCTGCGCGGTTTGGGCCGCATCGATCAGGTCGCCCTGCAGGAGACGGACTGTCCGCTCGGCTGGTCCGGTGATGTCCTCGATCGGTTGCACCGACGACTGGCCGGCCTGTCCGAGTTGCTGGCCGAGTTGAGCAGTCCAGCGGTGCCCGGCTACCGGCTCGAAGGGCCGTCGATGACTCGGGCCGGATTGGATCTGGTGTGCGACGCGGTGCGCGGCCTTGACCTGGGGGCGGCTCGGCTGGTTATCGCCAGCTTCGATATCGACCTGTCCGGCAGTGTCGGAAGCACCCCGGCCGCGGTGACCGCCGGGCCCGGTGCGTAGTCGTGACGTTCCCGGCGAGCCTTGCGGCGGCACTGGCGCTGGCGGTCGGTTTCGGGTTGGTCACCCTGGTTCCCGCGATCCTGGGCGCGAGGTTGGAGGATCCCGCTCCGCCGGGGGCCGGCCGTTGGCGGCGGGCTGGGATGGTGCCGTGGGTGCGGCTGGCCCGGGCGTTGGGTCAGCGCCGGGCCCCGACGCTGGCCTCCGACCGACTGCTGGGCCGGACCGCGGTGGTGGCTTTGCCGGTGGTCGCCCTGTTAATGGTGGCGCTGCTCCCGTTGGGTGGTTTCCAGCTGGCCGATTCGGCGGTCGGACTTGTCTGGTTCAACGCGCTGGATGTGATGGTGTGGGCGCTGTTCTGGCTGATCGGGTGGGGGCCCAACAGTGTGTATCCGCTGATCGGTGGTTACCGGTTCCTGGCCCAGGCGATGTCCTACGAGCTGCCGTTGATGTTCGCGATCACCACGCCCGCGGTGGCCGCGCACAGTCTCCGATTCGCCGACATCGTTGCAGCGCAACAGGGTTTGTGGTTCGTGGTGTGGATGCCGGTGGCGTTCTTGGTGTTCTGCCTGGGCGTGGTTGGTTTCTCGTTGCTGCCGCCGCTGAACCATCCGGGCGGCGTGGACATCGCCGGTGGAGTCGGCGCCGAATTGACCGGGCTCGCCCGGGTGCTGGTCGGCGCGGGCCGATATCTGTTGCTGACAGCCGGTTCGGCCACCGCGGCGACCATGTTTCTGGGCGGCGGGGCAGGACCGGTGTTGCCGGCTGGGGTGTGGCTGGTGGTCAAGACGGTGGTGGTGGCGTGCGCCCTGGTCGCGCTGCGCACCCTGGTGCCGACGATCCGGGCAGATCGGTTCGTCGAGGTCGGCTGGTTGGTGTTGATACCCGCAACTCTGCTCCAGTTGTTGCTGGTCAGCGTGCTGGTGGGCATGGGGGTGCTGCCGTGATGGGTGGTGGTTGGGTGGTCGGGGTTGCGTTCTGGGTGCTTGCTGCGGTGGCGGTCGCGGGCGGGGCGGCTGTGTTCGTGGTGGACTCGATGGCCAGGGCGACCTACGCGTTGGCGCTGTCGTTCGTCGCGGTCGGTATCCAGGTCATCCTGCTCGGGTTGAACTACGTCGGGGTGATCGTGGTGCTGATGATGGTGATGGAGATGGCGATCATGGCCGTCTACATGATCATGTTCATGGGGATGAACCCGGCGCTGATG
>JAABUK010007171.1_pt1 | contig 16216 bp, 12 predicted proteins | sample 5559141 | NCBI WGS metagenome assembly JAABUK01 (sample SAMN10711869, study PRJNA513367) | rock metagenome | isolation source: Antarctica rocks | place: Antarctica: Victoria Land, Pudding Butte nord | collected 2016-01-03
AGTCACGTTCGCGTCTAGATTGAGTGACATCAGCTGCGTCATTGAATAATCTGAAATGTACATAGCTCAGTTTGACTCGTTCATTTGAAAAGAGATCGACGTTGATCTCTAGTTTATTCTGAATTTTGCCGTATCAGTTTTTTCAAGTAAAATTCTTTTTGTCAGTAAATCAGAGAGAATCAGGTATTTTCTGAGATCTAGAACGCTCAGAGTAGATGAAATCAGAAGAAGTGATTTCTTTAGTTTGAAGTCTAGTCTTCAACTCTTTGATTTCATTGTCTCGTTGTTTACTCAGCTCGTTGAGTTGATCTATTTCTCTGTCGAGAATCATGCATTGAGTCTTTCAGTTTTCGATAGAAACAGAAAGTATTACTGTTTCAGTGAATGACTCATTGTCTTCACTGATGAATGATTCAGCACTAGAGAGTTTCAATGAATCAGCATCAGAAGTTTAAAAGAAGTGACTTTGAAATTCTTTGAAACGTTCTTTGATAAATGAACGTTTTGACATGATGAAATTTGAAGAAAGAACGAGATCGAGTGAATGACGATGCTCAACAGTATTAATGAAGACGTATGATCAAGTGTTTAATCTTCAGGAAAGAATGTTGTTGATTAAAGAAGTATTTTTGGTTTGTGAGTTTTTTGAGTGATTCTCAAGCAATTCACGAAGATTCTTTATCATCGATTCTCTTAATCGAGTTGAACAGCTTATTTTCACTCGTCTGTTTCATGAGAATGAATTGATTTTCTTGATCGAGTGAACTTTGCATACTTAGTGAGCAATAAGTTGTCTAGCAATTCAAACAGTCTTGTTGTTGATTCTATTAAACTTTCTAGTGTTGTTCAGTCTTTCGATTGCGTCGATCATCAGATAAATGAATTTCTTTAGACTCGTTCTGTCTGTACGAGTATGTTGAATGAGTAATGAGATCAGTATCATGTGATTAATGAATTCTTAATATAATGTCAGAATCGTGTCTAAATGAGTCAATCAGTGAAAGTCAGAATTGAATAGTGCTTGATCTTTAGAGATAGCTATAACTGAATATTAAGAATACAGAAGAAGATGAGTACAAAAGCTTCTATTTAAGTAATATTCAGAGACTGCACTAAGCTTGAAGAAGATGTGTTTGTGACATGAGTAGAATGTGATGTAGAAAGAAAGATGATGTTGAACAAAAAGATGTTGGTGAAAGAAAATAGAGACTGAGTCAGATCTGAGCTAGAGACGCTGACTAGTTCTATTCAGTCTTGATACGCTCGTAACAAAACGTTGCATGATCAGAAAAGTCATCATGCAGAGTTTTCATTCATGCAACAACATTCTTTCTAACAGTCACAATTGATCTATGAAGAAGATTAATGACATGTCGATGTCAATAAAAGATGAGAAGATACTACTAATGAAAAAGACAACTCAGATGAAGAGTCTGCAAGTTGTGACTACAAGTGATCAAAGAATTTGCGACTCATCGACTGCATCGATATCAAAACATCTTCATCACATCAACAGTATCATCAAGTAATTGATGAAAAGATATCAGATAGAATAGTTGTTTCAAGTATTAAGAGACGTGACTACAGTGCTTGAAGAAGTAGTGACTTGTTGATCACGCTGATATACTGAGAAGACTTAAGCTCATCTTCTTTACTTGATGTCAAGTCATTCATCTATTCACGTGAAAAATCAAGAGCTCAAGAGAATGATCAGAACACATTCTCTTTCATTGATCAGAGTCAAACATTGAACAATTGCGATCACACGTTTATACTAACAATTCATTCAACGTCTACATGACATAAGTCAAATCAAGAGAAGAAAAGAGTTACTCAGTACAATCACACTCTATCTTTTCATCGTGTGCATCTCTCTTTCATCACATATTTCTCTGCTCAATGAATGACAATCATTGAGTAAAAGAACACAGCTTTACATACGTTACAATTACAAGCATCATGAGTGCAAAGAAAACATCTTTCGTCTTCAAATTGAGAATCGAATCAAAACATCGTTGTATAGAATATCATCAATGAAGAGCAGAACAAAGATGATGCATCATAATCAAACAGCACAGACACTTTCATCAAGAGTTTACTTGAGCGTCACGCGTTGAATAAAAGCTATAAATTCATTACTTGATAACACAGTGTCAATCTCATTGTTTTGACTGCGTGAAACAGTCATATAAACGGCGAGTGATTTTCTCTCTCAAAGAGTTTTGTTCACTCGATATAAATAGCATAGAGTTTCTCATGAGTCAAGTCTAAATTGATGTCACAAAAGTGTATGAATTACAATTACAATTATTATTGTACTTTATGAATGTTTCATTGAAGTTTTACAAATTGTAAAATTCTTTCTTCTTCTGCATAAATATTTGCACTTTCTTAGCAAATTCTGAGAACATGTAATTTCTTATACAGTCACTGTCAATAAATAAACATGCTGCGTGATCATTAATCTTGACTCAGACTCATAATTGCATTGAATCATCTGTAAAAATATATATGCTTTCAATTTTCAATTCTTGATTAAACTTCTTTAATGATTTATTAATCAAAGAGTTTTCTAGTTTTTTGAACTAAAAGCTTACTCTTTAAGTACTTGTTTTATGTACTGAAATCAATTTGAATTGATCTTCTTCTATGAATATTTCTTTGAATTACATCAATCAAATCTCTTTCTGATAGCTTTTATTATTTGTTTAAGTTCTTTGAATATATGATTTTCATTGAAAAGTACATATTCTTCTTGCTTAATGAACTTAGCTTCTGTAAATGACTTCTTCATGATTATGTCATGATATTAAATGTCTTTGCACAATGCAATTAATTCATCTTGCATTGTGTCATAAATAGTCTGATGTATATCATTCTTGATTTATTGCATTCATCATGAAAAATCTTTTTCTTTCTATTTGAAGAAAGTGTACAACTCATTGTACATGCTTATAAAGTTTGCTTAACTTGTAAACTTCTTTAAATCTTTCTTTACTTCAAAATGATTCTCTTCTTACTTAAAAGCATCTTTTGCTGCAATAATAAATGCTTGTAAGATTTCACTAAGTTGATTTTCTTTCTCAACTGCTTGATGAATAGCTTTTTTAATGCTGTTCAATCTGTTCAAGTCATATGCTTCACTGTCAAAAATCTTTGATTTCATGATTATAATAAATGAACTTTCATCACTTTTCTCATCATATGCTTCTGACTGATGATGAGCTGCTGCATAGAAATGATTTTTTCGTGAAAATTTCAAGTATCATTCAGAATCTTTCTTATTATTCAGATGAGTGCAACAGTTGTCTTCATAACATGCTGTTCATGACAATGCTTAATGTTTATCTTTTTGATCTTTTTTCATTGCTGCAAAAGATCTGTCTTGTTTATTATAAAGCTTTGACTTATTCTTGTACTTGTTTTGAATACAATCTTTGAAGAAGTAATTTATCTTTTTACATGTATAACATATCTTACTTTGTTGAGTGATTTTATCATAAGTGTTCATCAATATCTTTCAAGTTACGTTTAATTTCATAAACTGAGAATCATAATAAAGTTGCTTCTTCTTTCTTTTACTTCATGCAACTGAAACATAAGTGATCTTGTTCTTCTTTTCAAGTCTTCACTTATACTATTAATTATTCAGCATGATTATCTTGTTAATTATAACGTGCAGAGTTGCAAGTTTATTTGTATAAACAATCTTATTTTTAATCATATTCTTCAGTTCTTTATAAAACTGTGCTGTAAATGTTGAGTCATTTCATTTTATCTTTACTGCAATTGACTGAAATGCAATGATGTACTTGAATGCTGATTCTGATTGCTTAATATTGTACAACTATCATTCAATAATTCATTTTACATTTATATTTTTATACATTCTTTGTATTGCTTGCTTAAAGTTAAAAAAGTCTTTAAAGACTTTATTAATTTCATTTTCTCAATCTTCTGATTTATTCTTCAAGTGATTCTTTATCAATAATTTAAATCATTTGAAGACATTTTTTTTAAAGTATGAAAATGCAAACAATATCTTGTCATGAAATTGACTTAGTTTCTTGTGTGCTCTGACATAAACATTCACTTGTATAAGAAAAGCATTAAGCTTGTTTTTATCTTTATAGTACAGATTTGATGTTGATATTTTAATTAATGACTTGTTATTCAAAGATGCAGTGATGTTTGCTGATGTGATTCATTCTAAGAATGATATAATAATTATGATAAAATGATACTTTAATATCTTGTGAAAGAATGATGCTTAAAGTGTAATAATTGTTTCTTTAACAACATAAAATATAAACAAAGATCTGTTTAATAATGTATTAATCATTAAACAGAAGATTTGAGAATAGTTAAAACAATAAACTGTATTGATTATTACATGAGTTGAGCATGAAACTTTTATCTAAAGAATGACTTTCATTATATAAACATAAAAGAATCATGTTAAATTATTTCTGCTTTGAATGATCACTTTGATTTCTTCAGAGCAGAGTGAGTAAGATGAGCATCATACTTATTATGTTTACTGTAATTGCTTTTAATTCAAGTAATCAGAGTGATTCTTTCAAAAATCTGATTACATAATGATTATTTAATTCTTGTTTTATTTAATCTCTTGTGAAGTGAAATTTAACATCAGAAAAGCGAGAAAGTATGTTTATTATCAAATAAATTACAAAATGTCTTTACAGATCATTCTTAGCAAAGTTCTTTCAAGAAAAGCATCATAATCATCAATCAGATACTGAAACTCTTCAGCTTCTTCTGAGTTCAATCTCATAATTTCTTTTGCAGCTTCTGATTTACTGACTTCTTGAAGTGCTTTTTAAGCTGATCAACTGAAAGATAAAGTTTCTTCACTTGAGATTTGCTTTCTTCATCATCACGCATCAGCACATATTGTATATTTTCTCTTTCAGCTTCATAATAATCTTATTTATTTGATTTATTAAATTCTTCTTGTTCAACTTTAAACGCTTGATGATATTTGTATTGATGATATTCAAATGCAGAGAGACAAAGATGATAAAAGAATAATAATGAGTAAATTCAATAAAATATTGCATGTTAATAAGTTTACTTTGATTGTAGCAAGCTAACTGTGAGCTTGAGTTAAGATTCTGAGTCGTCTTGAGATCATTAAACTGCACATCATTTGAGAATGAATAAAGAAAGTCAAGAAAGATAAAAAAGAGAATACAAGTTTTATTAATTGAATTATTTACTGTCTTCTGAAGAATAAAAAGAAGAAGCTTGAGAAGAAAAGTATAAACAACGTGATTGATGTTAAATTGATTTTCGTAGTCATTCTTGAACAGAATGATCTTGATAATCATGACATCAATGTTACAGATGAGAACATTGAGCTTGAAGCTTTTGAAGAGAAAGTTCTTCGTGATTATCTGAATTGAAGCAAGAAAGAGCTGATTGCACTTAATGAAGATGAGCTTTACAAATGCAGTGATCACTTTGATCTGACTGATGATTTTCTCAACTCTCTTGATGCTGCAATTAATGAAGTAGATGTACTTATGTAAATGCTTGACAAGAGTGATGATGATTTACTTGTTGAGTTCATTGATTTCTAGAAAAGAATGAATGTTAGCAGTTAGCTTAACAAGATTAATGATAAAAGAAATGAAAGTTTAAGCTTAATTAATTCTTAAAGCTTTAAGCTTTTAATGAATAAACTGTTAAAGAAAACAGACTTCTTATCTTCAATGATGAGAAAGATCTTCTTGAAGAGATCAAAAATGTTCATGACTGAATTAAAAATCATGATAAATTGAAGTGAATATTGCATTGATACATAATGCTTTCAAACAAAATGAAGTGATAATTTTATATGTTTTTAACAATATGTAAAATTGAAATGAGATTGAAATGTTCAATGAATCATGAAGATGAAATATGAAAAGATTGATGACAGTATTCTCTTGATCTTACTAAGCACATTTCATTGAATAAATAAGAATGTTTCAAAATGTTTCAAAACATTTTAAATCATATTAAAGAATTCAATCTTGATTACTTTTGCAGCAATGTAATCATGATTGAAGATGATTTTCATTGCTTTTCTTGTACAAGAATATCATGCAGCTTAATTAAACAAGCTTTTCAAATGTTTGAACTTCAATAATTGATTAAAAATGATCAAAAAAGATAAAACATTTTTTACATCTTTTTGCATTTCTGAAATGACATAAAATACTTTATGAAATTATTGTTCATCATCAAAAGAAATTAGCAGAATTTATATATTCTTGAGCTTGTAAACATTTACAGTTGTTAATAAATGTTTTTTGTGAAAGATTTCAGCTGCAATAATATTTGTTCTGAATATTATTATTACATTATTTAATCATCATTTCTTGAAAGCTGCATTTACTCATCAAAGATGATATTAAAGCTGTTGTTTATGCAATCTGCTGCTTTATCACTTTGATATTCTTTCAAATATAAGTTATTTATTAAACTTTCTTGAAGATATCTTTCATATGCATGAAAACTACTTCTACTACATTCTTGTAGTTACTCTTCTCATTCTTACTTACGTCAGTTACAGTGTAAAGTTGAAAAAGCAAAGATATGACATGCAAATCATTTAAGAAATGAAGAGTATTATTTCATTCAAGATTAAAACATCATGCAAGTAATAAAAAAAGTTAAACTTACAAATTTCTAATCATCAAATTTACTATTCATTCTTTTGAGAATCATAAAATCAGAGAATTATTACAATCATCTTGACAATTCTACTAAGATTAAAGTTCAGAAAGTCATTGAATTCTGCAAGTGAATGAACATATCATACTTTAATAAAATAATTATACTATAAAAAGATTGATTTGCAAAGAATGATCTTATGTTTTACAGAAGTACATAAATAAAAAGATTTCTACTATGTCAGAATGATTAAAAGCAGTTAGAAAAGAAGAGAGTAGAATGACAAACTATTAAAATATAATATATCTTTTTTAATTCAGTAGTAAATTTCATGATTGAATGCAAGAAAAATTTGTGAATTCAACTTTTTTTGCTACTTGCGTGAACACATTTAAGAATCAAAAGATCTTGAAAGCATCATTTAACAATGTACATTGCAAAGCATCATTTTCATTAAAGATGAAATCTATCTTCATTTAAATGTAATCTGTTAACAAATACAAATAAATTTCTCATTTTATATAATATTAAACTTATTACAAATGTTGATTCAATAAGTTTCTTTTATTAAAACTTTCTTTCATTCAATGTTGTTATTATCATTAAATTCAACTTAGATCTTTTTCTTATTGACTTTGAAGTCATTGTTTTCAATATAAATTCTCAAGAACAACATTTAAACTGAAACTTTTATTTTCATACAATTGTTTTCTTCATTGCATGATCAGATTTAATTGTTTTAAACATCATGAATGAGATGAAAAAAAATAAAGATTCATTGAAAGTAATAACAGTAATCAATGTGAGATTTTTACTATCTTTCAATCTACTTCAAGACTTGAACTTTATAGCAAAAAGATTCAATAATAGTGAGATTTCGCTGTTTTTCTTTCATTGTTCTCTTTGCTTAGCAATTTTACTGTTCTTCTTCTTTTGTTTATTTCTTTGCTTAGCATTCAGCTCAGCTGTTTTCGCTGCAGTCAAAGCTTAAGCATTGACTTTATCATGTTTCTTCTTTTAATGAAGTTCAACTTAAGTTTCTTTTCTTGTAGAAAATGATTTTAAAAACATTATGAAAAGTCTTTGATTTACTTTCTGCAGTAATTCAATAAAGTATAAAAAACAATCACAACGCACGCATCACAAATTTTGAAAAAGAGCATTACAAACAAGACAGAGTAAATCTAGAAGATAATTGAATGACAATGAATTGCATGAATTGCAGCAATGCTGATTCAAAGACGATTGCAAGTGACATTGATTCATTGCAAGAAAACAGAGATGCAAGATTGAAATGCTTACATGATGATGAAAAGAATGTTGCTAACATTATTGATCTACTAATAAAGATATCAACGTTAGAGAAAGAGAAGAGCAAAAATCATTCGTGAAAAAAGATAGCATTGAAGCTGATTCGACGTTTTCGACTCAACTCAGAAGAAAAACATCATGTGAATCAGAATGCATTCATCACGAAGAATGTACAGAAACTGAAGACATCAGTTCAACTGCTTAACAAGCAGTTGCATACACAGAGAAACACACGTCTTTCAACGAAAATCACGTCATGAGTGAACGTGACAAGAGAAGAAATAGCGACAAGAGAGCAACATTTCAGAGATGACTCATCATTGCTTCGCAAGAAACGAGAAGTCATAATTAAAATAATGAACAGAAGAGAAATAGAAAAGATACAGAAGAAGTCAATTGAATAAATTCTACAGAGAATTGCAGACGTGTTGACAGGTCAAAGAGATCTAATCATGTCACTTCGCAAGCTGAGCAGCAATGACATTTTTCTTCACGCAGTTAGCTCAGATGCTTGAGCAAATCTGAAAAAGACTCAGACGTAAGCAAAAGAAATCATGAGTTCAACATATGTAACACATTGAATCTTTGCAATGCTGACACATGAAGTACATACTACAATAAACATGAGCAATCAAGAAAAAATCATTGAAAGATTGATAAAAGATAACATGAGATTTCATGAAGATCTGAAAGTTCTAAGAATAGTCTGATTCAAGAAGATAGCAGATAGTGAAAAGACTCATTCATCGCTCATTGTAAAGATCGCGATCGAAGCGATGATGAATTGACTAATGAACATGAGCATGCTGAACTCATATCAAGAATGTGCATGCAAGCTATTTGAAAAGAACTGTCACATCACACAGTGCTTCAGATGTCACGAATTTGATCACATGATTAAGATCTGCAGAAAGAATTAGCGCTGTGAAAAATGCGCAGATAAGCATCATATAAAGAAGTGTGTGATGTCTTTGAATAAAAGACGTTGCATCAACTGCAACGAAAATCACGAATTCTGAAGATGAATATGTCTCAAGTGATAACAGCAGATGAAACAAACGTTCAAAATCTATAGAAATAAATTGTTTAAATACTTTGAGACGTTTAAATACAATTGCACATTCTTCTCGCTGTTTCTGAACTCTTTAAATTCAACAAACTCTTCAGATTCAATGAATTCTTTCAATTCAATAAATCTTTCGAGCTCAGCAACAGTCATGCTGAAAACACGCAGTTGAATCATTGATGAATCAGCTTGACAGATAGTAAAGATCAAGAAAAAATGAGTCGATCTTTTCTCTTGCGTAAGTAGTGACTCAGACGAGATGACATCTGAGCAGATTCAGAAACGTTCAATCAGAAAGTGAGAAAGATTGTTGATGATCAAAAGCATACAAAGAGTCTTCTCATTGCAGAGTCAACAACAGTAAGTATTCAAGAATTGTTTCTAATTGACAAAGAAGTTCATGAATTCAACATAGTAGCTATACAGAAGCAAGATTGCAATAACAACGACTTGCAGTCATTTAGCTCAGCACACAACTTCTTTCATCTAGTGAAAAACTCGTCATCTCAATCAAGAACATGCATATACATTAACAAACATCTAAGACTCGATCAATGAATAGTAGAAACAGCTGAGTCAGACATTTGCTTAATCAGAATATTAACTCGCAACACAAACAACAAAACGCAGACGTTAAAACTTCTAAACGTCTACAACTCATGCTCACTGTTTACTACATTCACAGAGAAATCTTTAATCATTTCTTGTTTGAACAAACTACTCAAGAATGACTGCAAACAACTGATCGTAAAAGATTTCAATTTACATCATTCTCATTGAGAAGAATGAAAATGCTTCACTCATCATACAACGACTGATACTCTACTAAACATCATTACAAACGCAAGACTGAAATTATTACTGAAATCAGACATTATTACTCGCGAAGCTCATAATCAATTTACGATGATTGATCTAGTCTTTAACAGCGAGAAAATACAGTTCATGACATGCAAGTGCAAGATACGAATCAATCTGCATCAAAGATTGAATCATCTTTTGATCATTACAAAGCTATGTTTACAAACAATCTCAGTGCAATTCTCGATTCAATAACTTTAAAAGAAAATGAATACAGAAGCATTGAGTGCTTATCTGCAAATACATTTATCTTTGAAACACTCTTTAGATGACAAGACTATGATGAATGACAGAGTGTGTAAGATTATCAGAGTGTTACAGAAGATTATCAAGAAATTTATCTTCTTGACAAAGTCATCAAATTGAGCAAAAGACTTTTGAAATCAAAGCTGCTTCAAAGTAGTAATGAAATCAAGATGACTGCGAATCATATGAAAAATGCAAGACACATTAGAAGCGTGAAATGAATATTTGAAGCACAACAATCATAAAAACAAGATCATTCAACAAACGAAATGCACATACTTCAGAATACAAATGCATGAGTTGAGCGAAGCATTCAAATCAATATGATGCTTTGCAAAATGAGCTAAAATCGAAAGTCAGCTATCTAAAAAGCTTTCTCAGTTTTCGTCACTGAAGCGAAGTGACATTGATCATATGACAACGACGTTCGAGAAAAAAATCAAGATACTGCGAGAAAAGTTCTTTTTCTCATCTTCTCAAGTGAATGTCAATGATATCACAGAATCATTCATATCTCTGACAGTCTCATTCAATTCACGCATCACAGAAGATGAAGTGAAGCAGACAATCAGATGAGTAAAAGCAGACAAAGCATCAAGCGCTTCAGATATTTCAAACAGAGCGCTTCAAGTGAATCTTGCAGAACTGATCTCAGTACTGACGAGTTTATTCAACGCATGTGTAACACATAAGTATCATTCGAAGCAGTTCAAAAAGACTCAGACAATAGTACTACATAAATCAAAGAAAAGCGACTATATTGATTCAAAGACGTATCGACTCATTGCTTTGCTCAATATCATGAGCAAAGCGCTGAAGTTGATCATGATTAAAAGACTGAGTGACATAGTCGAGACTCATTGCATGCTATCAAATGCTCAAATGAGAGCAAAACGTAAGTGATTCATGATCTTGACGTTAGATCTACTAGTAGATCAAGTTCACACAGTGTGAAACTGTGAAATCAAATATGTGATTTTCATGCTAAGCTTAAACGTCGTCGAAGCGTTCAATCAAGTCTCACACATCAGACTTCTGCATACACTGAAAATAAAAAGAACATCAAGCTACATAATCAAATGAACATGCAGCTTTCTAAAGAATCAAGAGACGTCGCTAATATTTGATGAATAAACGAGCGACATACGCAAGATAAATGCAGACATATCACAGAGATCTTTCATTTCATTGATTCTTTTTCTATTCTTCAACGCAAGTTTAATCAAAAAATGCAAAGCTTTGAGAATTAAAATTGAAGTGCTTGACTTCATAAATAATATTAACATTCTAGTCTACGATAAATTCACTGAAGAAATCTGCAGAACATTGAGCAAAGCACATGATGTTCTGTGCGAAATGAGCTTGCACTCATGACGCAACGTTTGCATCAGAAAAGTATGAGCTTACGCATTTCACTAGAAAATCGAAAAGATTTGACATGATGACTAGCATATAAATAAAAAGCTCAGTTATCAAATCAAAATCAGACGTATGAGTTCTAAAGATGTAACTGAACATGAAACTGCAATGAAACGCGCATCTTCGACAAATAAAGATGAATCACGTCACAAGAATGCTGACACTTAGTCATCTTGAAGTCTTTACATGAGAAGCTATCTTCACAAAAGCGAGACAAGTATACTCAGCAGTAGTGAGATCAGAAATTGCATTTGAAGCATTAGTTTGACATCAGCGTGACAAGAAAGATGAACTGTTGAGCAAAGAATGCAGACTAGAAACACTTCAAAATCAGACTTTACATCACGTAGCAGAAGTGTTCAAAAGAGTAAACATTGAAACTCTAGAGACAGAAACATACATGAGTTTGCTACATGTTCATTTGAACATGCTACAGAACAAGATCATGTTACACAGTTGAGTCAACAATTGAACACAAGAGATTAAATAAACATGCAAACTAATACACGCTCATTTGACGAAAGTTAATCGCGTCATTTCTTGCTCACTCATCATTAAGAAAATAGTACTTCTGAATATCTTCATTCAAGAAGATGCGAAGATACAGTCAAGATGCAGATGATGCACTCTCTTCTTCACAATGATTTCAACAAGCAATAGCATCGCAATAACGCAGTATCACAAAGATCAATGAAATCAACGATGAGAAAAGTATAAAGAACATGTCGCAGATATCAACGTAATTTCAGCACAAAGATTGCATTTGAGCAATAAGATGATAAAGATGCGTGATGATTTTCAGAAAGCAAAAAGCATTCTTGCAATGCACATCAGAATTGAATGCATAAATCTGAACACTTATCTGCACTTTAGAAACGTTTCAAACATAAATAGCTTGCGATGCAACTGCGAATGAAGTCATTAAACAACAAAGCATGTACTCATGCATTGTTTGAACTGATTGCATCTGCAATCAAGAATGCTACAAGATGCTGACTTTTTAAACTATCAAATAATCATCATCATCACAAAGAGTCTCAAAACAATAGTGAAGATGATGATGAAAATGAAGCTCTTGAAGCAATTTAAAGTGACTAGAACACTCGTTCTTTAACATGCAATCAACGTGAACAAATTTGATACATAGTCTTAAAACTCACTGTTTCAACTGCATGAAGCAATCATGTAGACTGCGAGTGATTTTCTACCTCAGAGAGTTTTGTTCACTCGATACAGATAGCATAGAGTTTCTCATGAGTTGATCTAATCGATGTCACAAGAATGTATGAATTTATTATTATTATTAATTGACTCATTAATATTCTTCTCTGTATTCTCTTTTAAATCAATGATCTTCATTCAATTTAATGTCAAAATAGTAGTTTATTGATAATAAATGCACTCATTCTCAAGATCTTTAAACATTGCGTTGAATTATTAAGTTAATGCATTGATCTTAATGTTCTGTTTATCAAATCAATACATTATCTTGAAGTTGAAATCAGTGAGTTTTTGAACTCAATGCATTTAACGTCTGCTTAGTTTTTTGTCTTTCATTAATAAGATGAGCGCTTGATGCTTAATGAACATCTTGATAGAAATATCAGTTAACTTCAGTTCAAGTTATCAATGTTTAAATGCTTGAATGATGATCAGCAGTTTTTTATCATATATCTTGTAGTTGCATTCAGCAGAAAACATGTTCTTATTATAGAAAGCAATTGAATGTAGAACTTCTTCATCATCATATTAAGATAAAACTTCATCATTAATGTAGTCAGAAAAGTTAGTTTTCAGAATAGTTTCATGAATCTGATTAAAGTAACGAAGTATAAAGATCTTGATCATTCATTTTTTCATGTAATTCAATGCAGTTTAACAAGCATCATTTCATTCAAATATGATTTTCTTTTAAATAAGTTGAATCATTGAATGAACAATCTTCAAAAAGTTCTTTATAAAATGTTGATAAAAGTTGCAGAATTCAATGAAGAACTGCATCTGAGTAAGATTATCAAGAATAAATCAATTCACGACTGCTTGTATCTTTTAAAAGTTTATCTTAAGTCTCTCAGTTAACATCAAAAGTTCTAAAAAGATGATCTTTTAAACATGAAATTCACATTTGTTTATGTTTATCTGTAAATCAGCTTCTCATAGTTTATTTAAGATCAATCATACATGTTTCTTATGTTTCTTCAAAGTTTTGCTGTAAATAATAATGTCATCTAGATAAATTTGACAAAACTGATGCAAATATTTAAACAGCACATCATTCATATAATGTTGATAGAAAATTGATTCGTTGATTAATTTAAATGACATCACGTGATATTTATAAAAGTTGAAGAAAGTGATAAAAATAATTAAATTTTCATTATCTGAATGCATTTGCAGTTTATTAAAGATGACAATGATGTTTAATTGAGTTAGATACTTGCTTTCTTATATATGAGTAAGAGTTTCATCTATCAGAGACAAAGAATAGCGATTTCGTTTGATCAAAGCATTAAGTTTTCTGTAATCAATGCAGAAATGCAGACTTTTATTCTTTTTTTCAGTAAACAGAATGAGCGAAACATATGAGAAGAAGCTTGATGAAATGAACTCTTTGTTCAGATGTTTAATCAGATACTTCTTCATCTTCTGAAGTTTATGATTGAACATTTGATATAGTTTGCTTCAAGAAGATGTTCTTTCATTGATCAGCTTTATTTTATGATCATAGAAATGAGAAAATGATAGCTGATCAATCATTGCTCAATTGAACATGTTTAAATAGTCATGATATTCAGATGAAAGCTTAATCTTGACTTGCTTAAGTGCTTCAATGTGAAAAAACTTATGCAGATTCACTTCTTCAGACTTGTTTTCAAATGTAGTTATCAGTTTATTAATTTCTGAAATGATAACAGCAAAGATCTTGACGTCTGATTGTTTAACTAACATTCTATATGTTACTGTCTTTATCATTGCTATGTTCATTGAATCTGATGTGACTATGTTCATTAAACTAAACGTTGGTTTAGAAATTTCAACGTTAGTCAAAGTCACATCATGTGATTTTGACTATTCAATAAGCTTTTTCTTTTGATTGAAAGAGAATAATTTCTGACTGAACTGAGTGAAAACAGAAGAAGATCACTTTAGTATCTGAGTAAAAGTTAAGCTCTTCTGTTTCATGATTAATTTATTGTTCATAAGTAAAGTAATTAATTTCAAAGTGAAATTGAAATTTGAAAATTGAAGAAAGTCAATTCACATATCAATGACTAGATTGATTTTGTTTATTCATGTTTTTTCAAGAATCATTTGATGTTGATTTAATTGAATAACTAATATAAAAGCTGTTTCAATCATATAATCTTAAACTGTCAGATTTGAATAAATGACATGAATAATGAGTTTTTTTGCGTAATAATTGTTGAATTCTCATATTGACTTTGTGTTACGAAGCATGTCAAGATGAAATAGAGTTTAGTCAATAAGTTCTAGAGATTTTGATATGTGAACAAGAAACAACAATGTTTCAAATCAAAATATGCTGAAACATTTCATTTATTCAAGCTCTGACAAATCTGTCATGATTCTAGCCTTGCCAGACTCAGCCTTATAGCCTTGTCAGATCTATTCTCGCTTCGTCATCTTGACTAGTTTCTATTGAGTCTAGCGTCGGCTGAGAAACACACATATGTAGTCAGCTTCTTTTTTGTAGCTATCTTTCTTTCTTAGCATTTATCTTCTAGTTAAATGACACTTCTATCTGACTCGCTCTAGACAGATCTCTAACATTAGATAAATGCTCACCAACTACTCTGTTATTGACGTGTAGACGATATGAAATAACCTACTTCGTTTATTCAGAAAATTCGCAAGAAATTCTTCGATTCTACATTCATTTTCACCATTCTATTCGCAAGAAATTCTTCGAATATATACAATCAGCTATTATCAGAAAATTCACAAGAACTTCTTTGAATTTGCATCAAATCAAAACATCAACTTCTCATCTATCTTTACCTCAACAACTTCTACCTACTATCATCATGACACACGACGTCGAGTCAGTTGAGTCTCGAACAGCTCGCCTGCTTAGAAGCACTGTCAATAGAAGAGTCTCACTTCTACTCATCAATGCTTCAGTCGAGGCTGAAGAAGCTACAACATCATGAAACATAAAAAACAAGAAACAATTGTGTCAATGAATCGCAAATCAGCTTAATCAGATTATCGATATGCTGAATGAGCTTCGAAGTCAGCGAGATCTGACTCTACAGCTCAACGAGCACTGAATTCTCGTACAAGACGATCACAAAAAGAGAGCGAAACAACTAGAAGTCGCTTTTGAAAAGAACGATGAGCTAGAAGAAAAGATCAATCAGCTACAAAGCGAGCGATTAAACTTCAAAGCAAAACAACGTCAAGCTGATCAATCTATGTCTCGTCAAGAGACTCAGTCAGCCGAGCATCGAGTTAATCAGAAAGAGGTCTCATTGATCTCTGAAGTCGATCAACGTCTTCGAAGCTCACGAAAGTCATTCACTCTATTCGATAACGGGAATGATCATCACAAGTCAATCAAATTTCCGAATTCATCTATCTTCATCGACACAGATGAATCTACTTGAAAGA
>JAABUK010007174.1_pt1 | contig 16206 bp, 17 predicted proteins | sample 5559141 | NCBI WGS metagenome assembly JAABUK01 (sample SAMN10711869, study PRJNA513367) | rock metagenome | isolation source: Antarctica rocks | place: Antarctica: Victoria Land, Pudding Butte nord | collected 2016-01-03
CTTGCAGGACAAGGAAAAGGACAAGAGCAGCTCATACGAATGTTTCCATGCACATGATGACATCATCACTGTTGCTGTGTTTGCACCAGACACTGCACATCGCATGATGGATGGGCAGAACACAGCACTTCCAGTAGCTAGTTCCACACTCGGTCATGTCATTCTGACAGCAGGGTATTCTGGAGAAATCAAAGTCTTTGAGAACTTAGCTGTTCCAGCAACATCGTGATAGTGCTCAATATGACTCTACGTATAAAGTCAAATGAGCAATCTGGATTGTTGTGCAATGTTGCACCTTGAATCAGTACAGTTGCTGCACCAAGTGCACTCACGTTTTGAAGGCAAAGGCGCATGTTCTCAGCCAGTTGAATGACAGCTATAAACAAGATCTGTGCGGTCTGATGCCAAGTCAAGCTGCAAGAGACCTGTTTGCCTCCAGTTGAGCGGCGTAGCTCACTCCAGTGCAACCCCTCAGCGGGAGGAACAAGTGTTGAGATACGCACTGCAGCTCGATCTGTTTCACTTGCAGGAATGTGTAATTCCTGACGTTCGGCGACAACCCCTTTGGCGTGTCTGTGCCGGCAGCTGTTGTAAAATCACGCAGGCTGGCACAACGGTGATCACAAACTCGTCAACATCCCCATCTCTGCTGCATGATAATGCCTGTGCAAGACGCTACAGGGCTCTGCAACAGACATGTGAATACAAGTGATTGCATTGGGGTACGTCAAGCTCAGCGTCCAGTTTCGCGCTATGCTGCAAGGGTGACCCAGGCCGCTGAGCAGAATCCCACGTGGCATTCCCATATACCGGAAAAGTATCAATTTTGCCCGTTTGAACGGGAAGAGCAGTGCCAGTTCGGAGGCCCGAGATTGCTGCCGCATGCGAATCATCCGAGGCTCGATATTGTCTAGGACTGCCGCATATTCGTTTCGTGATGACAGTCGGGTGTGATTGCCGTAGCTTTCATCGCCAGAAGTATGCCTGCCAACGTCACTGAGTGCGAGGAGATAAACAACATAGAAACGCAGGTGTGCGGCCGTTTACCCACACAGTCGTGCTGGCCATCGCGTCATTCTGCAATCCCTGAAACTCTCCAGCAGCATCCCTGGGGTCTGTGCGATGAGATGTATAACTCATGGGAGCATCTGCTGTAGAAGCTGCTGCCACACTAGCAGCTTCTGTGCTGCTGATGTCATGACTCAGCTTCCTGCTGCCCATGGTCGGACCTATGGGTGCTAAACGCTGTGGATGCTTTGTCACGTGATCTGGCTGGCTGACTGACAGGCTTGGGGCAGCCTGCAACATCCCAAACCCATTGACATGCTTGACACTGCTGTCAGTATCAGGCTTGATACTGCCCATGGGCATACTTTGATGCTCCTTGCCAAGATTGTTGCAATGCCTGAGCTGATTTTCAGACCTTGAGCAGATTTAGCCAGCAGACAGCTGCAGGGGGGTTATAAAGGACAGAACTGTACGTCAGGCACAGAGATGCTTTTACTGCGCTACTTGAGATGCCACAACACTGTCACTCTGAATCAGGGAGTTGCCAGAAAGCTATCACTACACACCAGCTGTAACACTCATATGCAAAGCAGTAGCTGTGTCACGCATGTTCTGAGCATGACTGCGCATCACAGACACTGGTATGATCGCAACAGCACAATGCAGACAGAGCGGAAGTTGCTTGGACTCACACCTGAGCTTGTCTTGCCAAGTCTGTGAAGTAGGAATGGGATTCACTGACTTCCTGCATATACCACCACTGCTTAGCATGCACATACTGCTTGATAGGCGTTGTGCATGCAGAGCATCCCATAGTACGCAAGCTGCCCCATACATTGTGGATACAGAGACAGAGGCCAATATGCAACACAGATGTGCAAGATCTCGTGTGAACAGATCTTGCACACAAGAGAAGGTGCTGTCTCACCTCAGCTAAGCTTTCCAGTTGTCTGCTATCTAATGATCTATGCTTGAGGATGGTGCTCCAAGAGAGGCTACTCCAAGGATTTCTGCAGGTTGCGCAAAACATCTGACAGCGCTGCAGGTGACTTTGACGTGTTGCAAAACCACAAGCTCAGCTGAGTGTGGTGCAGTGGTATTGTTGGTAGCAGCACCACTGCTGTAGTGGGACTCTGCTAACACAGGCGTCACAGAAGGGTCTTGTCGCTGCAGAGATCTAACACTGGATGGTAGGGACGAGACCTGAGCAGCTCTGATACCCCACAGTTGGACGCTCCGAGCACAGCTCCTTGAAGAGAGCCTGCAGTGCCTAAGCTGTGGTAGTCGCTGTGGAAGATGCTGTTCAAGTGCGGTGGAGCACTCTCTGATCGTCGAGGAGGATTTATGTCCGCAAGCAGCCAAGTGAAAGGCTGAACATCCTGTACAGTTGCACATAGGCTTCACTCAGGTCGGCACACTGCTGTTCCCGAGCAGGAAACGAGCCCCGTTTACGGTTCACAAAGCGAAGTGTTGACACATCCGGCCGACATCGGCTCAGCTGCAGAGAGCAATGTGGCTCATTTGTCAGTCTCTCCACTTAAATTGGTAAGCCATGTGGGGCGGTACCCTTTGCCATGCTGCGCTTTGCTGTGCTGTGATGGCGGCATGTCTTGTTATCACACAACAATTGCAGCATGCGAGCAGATTTGCTGAACTGTCTGGCATTGCAAGGAGAGTTTTGGACCCCTTGCTGATTTTGTAAAGATGGCAAAAATGATGTAACACATGAAATCGATTTACGCCTTGTGTCACATGTTGATGGTCTGTGCAGGCCCCCAGCTCACCAAATGCCAGTCCCCGGGGCTCCTCCACGAGCAGCCCTGCCCTGCGTCACTACTCCCCTCCCCATCATTCACGCCTCAGCTCCTCTGCTAGCCCTAACCGCCCAGGCCCCGCCACCCCAACAGGGCCTCCAACCGCCTCACAGTCTCTGTCTCAACAACTGGATGATCAACCTCAACAGCAAGCAGCATCTGATGTGGCAAGCTCATCCAGTCAACCGCCAGCTCAGCATGAACAGCGGCCAGGGCAAGGGCAGGGCAGTGGCAGACAGCCTGGCCATAACAGGAGTCGCAGTCAGTACCAGGGAAATGCCCAACAATGGGTACCGCATGGCATGGTATGCCTTCTTCATGCACTTTTTTAATTAAATGGGTGTCAATCCTCACAATCAAGTTCCTCTTTTATCTTTCTTCCTTAAGATTTCCCAGAAGCTTTGTGTACATTTCACTGATTTGCTAGTCTTGTGCCCCTTGATTGCTCCCATCAAGCCATCAAATGAGGTGTTGCAGCATGCAATGACCAAAACGCAACATTCAGCGCATGAAACCTGCTTGCCCTTTTTCTTAACCTGGCTAAACCAGCAACGTACTCAACCACGCATGAACAACAGCAAAGTGCCATCTTGTTACGTAGCATACATGACATAGCTGGAAACAGGATGGCTTGGCCGGCATGTTAGCCCAGTTGAGCATGCATGCTAGCAATTGTGCTGTGCCTTGTATGGCATATCAAGTACATATGCGCATCATCTTTGCCATCTGCCAAGTTGCCTTCTGCACCTTGCTCGGGTTTGCTGCATGCTGTCCATATGCTGTATTTGCTTATGCTTATATCCTGTCATGCTGTTGCCCATTATGCAGTTCTACATTGAGTACGCCCAGTATGAGCAGCATGTTTTGGTCTGGCATGGCATCTAAATGTGCAACATTATGGTGCAGGGTCACCACAGAGGGGGATCAGAGGGGGCATTGTACCCCCCCTATGCACAGCCTCCACCCCCGCCCCCCATTCCCCAGCATCAGCGCCCCTCCATGCAGTGGCATGCAGGTGTGCAACTTGTTGTTTTGCTCTGGTTTTTTTGCATACTGCACGCTGGTCCTGCTGCTTGTCAGATGATGATTGCTGTTTCAGTGTTGTTGTGTAGCATGTGGCATGAGGTGATGAATGCAATGACAAATGTGTGATGACCAGATTGGTCACACTGTGCTGATGTCAAATGTGTGTCACAGTCTTGCAACTTCAGCTCTCTACAATACACACAAGGAAGTCTCAACCGTGCAGGCTGAATGCCTTCATACACTGCTTACACAGAAGAGATGCAATACTATCAGACTTTGTGCATCCTGTTTGCGTATAACGCCATGCTCTGTATCTCATATTTGACACCTTCCACACAGCCGTTACAGCAGTCAACCACACAACATTCAATTGACAGCAATCAATGTGCTCAGGGCAAGCCAGACCTAGACCCCCCCGCAGTCATGATGGGTCAGGACCTCACCCCAGCATGGGAGGCATGGTACCTGCCCAGCCCCAACAGCAGATGGGGGTAGCTGCTATGGGCATGTACCCTGGAGTGATGCCTTATGGCATGATGCCAGGCATGCATCCCCAGGTGATATGCTCACATCTCAAGTGTCTTGCGACAGGATTTTCCAAGTTTGCAGCCTTGACTGACAATGCCAGTTCCACTCAGCTGTTTCAGAACGGATCGGCAAGAAGTGTGGATGGAGGGACTCTGACCGCTATATTAAGAAATAACACACTTATATATTTAGTCTTGATAGTGGGCAGAGGTTTTCTGCCTCGCAAATGCGTCTATGGCACTCGCCCTGTCAGCGCACACCCCTTGGGTGCAATTAGTGTCTCATGTTAGTGCATGTTGGCTCACAGGACTAGGGTTTAGGCACACCTGGTAGGTACCTGGCAAAAACGATTAGCTGGAACGCCTGTAAATTATTATTATTATTATTATTATTATATTTAGTCTTGATAGGCCTGTTGTACAAGACTACCCTGATGGTTGCCAGCATGGATTACAAATCCTGCTAAGGCCCTACCCAATGAGAGGGCATCTGCTCTTGTGTATGGGGATCACACTTCTGAGGTCATACATGTGTGTATGTGTCATCTTCTTATTGGGAGCACTGACATTGCATACGCCCGAGCACCTGCTTGTGTTTGAGATTCACAGCATAGGCCAACAACACTCCCTTCTGCATTCCTTGGTATGATAAATGCGCCTGTCTGTACAGCAGTTAAGTTGTGTGTCAACCCAGTTTATTATTATATTTTACAGGCGTTCCAGCTAATCGTTTTTGCCAGGTACCCAGTGCTGTCGCTGTTTTGACAATGCAGGCTGACCCTTACGATACCTGTAGCGTATCTATCTCACAGCAAAGGCATCATTGAAATTCAAGTGACTTGTGTGTAGGGTGGCATGCAGCAGCCAATGTATCTACCCAATGGCTACATGATGACATACTACCCACAGATGCCTCCAAGCAACATGCCAGTGTATGGCATGGAGAACGGCGTCCAAGGTAGGACAACTTCTGGTCTTTTTGCAACTAATGTTTCACCTTCCGCGCTTCTGCAGCATCCTCTGCTGGTCCCCAATGCTGGTCCCCCATGCTGGTCCCCAATGCTGCAATGCTGCCAAGCTCCCTGTTAGTTTACACTTCTGTCAGGGTCCCTGTCAGTTCAAATTGTTTGTAGGGTTCCTGCCACTGTACACTTCTGTCAAAAGCCATCTCTGTTGGTTTACACTTCTGTCAGGGTCCCTGTTAGTTTGAATTGTTTGCAGAGTTCCTGCCAGTTTACACTTCTGTCGGAAGCCATGTCAGTCCTCAATGAGAGACTGCAGTCAATGTCCCTGTCTGTGACATGCGCTGATGCACTGCCAAAACCGCAAATACAGCAACTGAACATGCATCGGTGTGCCTGCTGTTGACGTTTCTGCACACATTTGCTGCCCTAGGTCCAGGCTCAATGATGTTGCATTGTGTGATTGTTAAAACATCAAATTGGTAGACCTTATAGAGATGCGCAAGACAGACAGCTTTGGGGAGACAAGACTTGACCCGCATGTGCCTAGCTCATCGTGAGCTGGAAAGCGATGTTGCTATTGTTATTGTTATTTGACATGCGCTGGTTTATGTTTGAAATGCACTTGCGTCAATTCAACAAGCAAAGGCGTGCTTGCTATCAATATCTCTGCACACAGTTGTTGTTGCATTGGAGAACTTAACTCACAAAAAAGGTATTAAGTGGTGTTGCTGCTGTTCAGGCGGGCCTCAGAGGCCACATGGGGCATTTCCCCAGTCAGCCCCTTTCCCGCCAGCCCTGGTCCCCCCCTTTGCTAACTACATGCATCACATGTCACAGCAGCAGGTATCCCCAAAGCCCTTCTCAGGCTCCCTGTTCAAATGTCCCTGCTGTGCTGTGCCAGCTGCTGCTGGCTGTGCAATGTAGCTGCACTCGTGTGCTTTGCTGCCTGGGCACTCTGCCTTGGAAGACAGTATACATATATGACCATATTGTCTTGCTGTGTTAGCTGTACTTGTGCTAGTCACTGGTTCAGGCCCAGCAATGCTGCAGCACAGCAGCATGTGCCAGCACATGGAGCTTTGCAAGTTGAGCTTGCTGTGCTGTGCTGGTCTAGGGGTGTTTTTGGCAGGCATTTCAGGCAACTTATGTTTTGGGTTCAGGTGTTCCCAGGGGCTCCTTTGTCCGCTCATGTCGACAGATCGTCCAAGGCCATCAAGGAAGCAGCGGCGCAAGGCAATATTACTCAGGTGCGACCACCGTTTCGTTGTGTTTTTCCAGGGTTTAAAGATTGTAGCTGGACGTATTATGAACATTTATATTGGCCAAGCCACCATCCATTCAGCGTGGTTGGTTTAGTGGTAGAATAGTACCCTGCCACGGTACAGACCCGGGTTCGATTCCCGGATCACGCATGTCCTTTTTGGCTCATCAGTCTCTAAAACTTTTGCTGACACTGTCACGACTTCAACCTTTTTGCGACCGTTCTTCACCTCATGTGTGCAGCTTGCAAGATTACTTGAAGCTTCACTGCTGTAATTGCTGTTGCAGGGTTCGACAGGGCAGCCAATGCGTGCTGCAAATGGCATTCACCGGCGAAATTCCAGTGCTCTCTCAGCTGCATCTTCTGCCACTTCAGCTGACAGGTCTGCTTCTTCTGCATGCTTGCTTACATGCTACCAGGGTATTGATGAGTTTGATTGCAACCATGTGCTTTTTCTGCATGCTTGCTTACATGCTACCAGGGCATTGATGAGTTTGATTGCAACCATGTGCTTCTTCTGCATGCTTGCTGACATGCTACCAGGGTATTGATGAGTTTGACTGCAACCATGTGCTTCTTCTGCATGCTTGCTGACATGCTACCAGGGTATTGATGAGTTTGACTGCAACCATGTGCCAAGATGGTACACGATTCAAGTACAAACTGACGACTATGAGTTGTGGAGGGAGGAGACTGTGTCTCATGATTGTCAGTCCATGTCTGCAATGCTGCTCCATGTTCACACACCTCCTCATCCTCTTGCAATGCATGTGTCAGGTGCACATTACTCCGCGACTGCACTTTTGTGCTGCTGAAATGGCAACTGGGTTTTTTGATGTTAGGCAGCTATGTTCCCTTTGATATAGCTGCTGCAAGTACAGCAGGGCCCTTCCTGTGTGGATGTGATGAGACTGCTCACAACTAGAATACAGCCAGCTATGACCTTCAAGCATCCCCCCTCTTACACATTGGTTTTGGAGCAAACCGCTCTGGTAACATATGTTCCACCAGACAGCTATCACTGCCACAGCAGCAAAAGACAGCAGCTCTCATATGCTGCCACTTCCCAAGGGCATTCTATGCTGTTAAACACGCACGCTCGGATGGACACTTTACCACAGTCATACAATCTCACCACAACAATGCAAAGTACTGATCCCCTGCATGATGCAAAACTGCCCAACACTGAACACTTTCAGGCCGGGCAGCCCGGTATAATACTGGGCTTCTCATCAAATTGATGCCAAAAGGCGTAGTCTTTTCTTTTCTTTCATACTTTCAGGCATTCTCTGCAGCAACATTTTTGAGTGAGTTGTGTGCTCCAGGGATAGGATCAACAACCGGCAAGTGCCAGAGACGCCAAAGGGCGTAGTCTTTTCTTTTCTTTTCTACTTTCAGGCATTCTCTGCAGCAATATTTATGATTCTGAGTGAGTTGTGTGCTCCAGGGATAGGACCAACCGGCAAGTGCCAGACACGCGAGGCGATGGAGATAACCACACAAAAACCCCTTTCTGCAGGGATAGGACCAACAACCGGCAAGTGCCAGACAGGCGAGGCGATGGAAGTAACCACACAAAAAACCCTTTCTGAGTGAATTGCATGCTCCAGGGATAGGAACAACAATCGGCAAGTGCCAGACAGGCGAGGCGATGGCGCAACAGCCACCAACAGCAATGCAGGCATGCGAGGAAGGGGCTGTGATGAGTCATGCGTGGCGGCTGACCTAGAGCACGTGGCTGCAGCTGCAGCTCTGCTGGACCGCTTCAAGACCAAGACCAAGAGTCAACCCTTTGAGCTGCAGGTGACAGATGCACACACACATGCATGCATGCACACACACACTGACTTGCCAGTTGAATGTGGCTGTCCTTTGAGCTGCAGGTGAGAGACGCACACACACACACACACATGCATGCATGCACAGACTAATTCACATGTTATCCAATACGTGGTGTTGGCAGTAGTAATGCAGAGAAGTACAGTGTATGGAGTCATTGCATATGCGTATTGCGTATGGGGTAACATTAGTAATTCGCAAGTTGAATGTGGCTGTCAGAAAGTGGGAGCTGGTATGTGTTGGAGTTGGTGCTGGTGCTGACAATACGTGGTGCAGGATACCATGATTGTCTTCTGATTTCTCATGATCATTATCAATTTGACTGTGACAATGTAGTGCAGGACATCGCAGGTACATGCACGATTGCTGTGGTTGTCTGCATGCCAAGTTGACTGTCACAATGTGGTGCAAGATACCATGATCGTTCTCTTCTTTCTTATGATCACCTTTGATTTGACAGTCACAACGGGGTGCAGGACATCAAAGGTTATGTGCACGACTTCTGTGGTTGTCTGCATGCCAAAATGACTGTCACAATGTGATGCAAGATACCATGATTGTTCTCTGATCTCTTATTAGCAGCACTACTTTTTCTGATTACCTATCACTAAGGTGGCCTATCACTAACTTGACTGTCACAATGTGGTGCAGGATATCAAAGGATATGTGCATCACTTCCGTGGTTGTCTGCATGCCAAATTGACAGTCAGAATGTGGTGCAGCACCACCTGTTCTGATTACCTGATACCAAGTTGACGGTCACAATGTGGTGCAGGACATCAAAGGGTATGTGCACGACTTCTGCCGGGATCAGCACGGCAGTCGCTTCATACAACAGAAGCTGGCAGACGCACTACCAGAGGAGATAATGGCAGTGTTTGAGGAGGTGCAACCGCATGCCATTTCCCTCATGCAGGACGTGTTTGGCAACTACGTCATCCAGAAATGCTTCGAGCATGGCAGCAAGGTCAGTCTTGCTCTCTCCCTCATGCTCCCGTGCTGCCAGCCATTCTGCCAGGCTCAACGTGGCAACTCTTGCACTGTGAGGCAACTACGTCATCCAGAAATGCTTCGAGCATGGCAGCAAGGTCAGTCCTGCTCTCTTTCTCATGCTCACACGCTGCTCGTATGTGCTTTTCACAAGCACCTTAGAACAGTTGATATTTTGTTCAGACTACTGGTCCAATGGTCATTGTCAGCCCCAAGACCCTAAAATCAAATGAACAGAATGAATGGATGCTAGCAGTTCTGCCAGGCTCAATGTGGCAACTCTTGCACTGTGTGGCGCTGTTTCAGCCCTTCCATGCTTTTGGAATTGGGGCGAGGCCTGATACTTGATACCTACCTGGCTAATGGCCGAGAGCAAAGGCTGGCACAGGTTCAAAAGAATCGATCAATTAAGGCTTTTGGCAGCAGCAGCTGTGTGTCCACATCAGAACCTCATTCTTCCCGTTTTGGGCACATTTTGGGACATGCAAAAATGGTTCATGTCGAGAAGCATGTCAGATTGACAGCAATATGGTGCTTTGGAGTCTGGAAGCCTCTTTCTCAAAGCTGGGGAACATCTTCAGCAGAGAGTCATCAAATCTCTGAGCGCTGCTGTGTCTTAGTCTCATGCTGTCGCAGCCATGTGACAGGCATGCGTGAAGCCTGAATGCAGGCAGCCTGACAGCCAGGTGCTGAGTCAGCTGCTGCCATGCTTCCTGTTATTGCATGCAGCAAAACCGCTGCCTGATGGGTTCGAACCTTCGCGTGTTTCCGTATACACTTGCAGGCATACCCCTTGACCACTCGGGCAAAGCAGCGCCATTTAGATTCATTTGTTTGATGATTCACCCATTCAGCATGTTTAGTATCCTTTGATTTTCAAAACCCTTGTTGGGCCATAATCCACAGGTATGGAAGCTTGGTCAGATGTTTTGGTTGTGACGGGGGCCAACAAATACAGCTGCATATGTGGCTGATGTATGTGGGTCTTGACATTTCAAAGTTTGTAAGTCAAGGCGTGTGTTCTCAACTTGTTCAGCATGGAATCTTCAGGCCATACGGCTGCTGAGCATGGAATCTTCAGGCCATACAACCTTCTGAACCCACCAGATCTGACTCCCTGTGATTGTCATGGCTGCAGGAAGTGCTGGAAGCCTTGGCAGGCGTGATACAGGGGCAACAACACGGTCGCAACCATACAGTCGCTGAGCATGGAATCTTCAGGCAGCAAAACCATTCCAACCCCCAGATCTGACTCCCTGTGATTGTCATGCCTGCAGGAAGTGCTGGAAGCCTTAGCAGGCGTGATACAGGGCCACATGCTGGCGCTGTCCTTCCAACCATGCTAAGCCTGGCATTTTCAGACAATGCAACCTTTTGAAGTTGCCAGATCTTGACTCCCTGTGATTGTCATGGCTGCAGGAAGTGCTGGAGGCCCTGGCAGGCGTGATTCAGGGGCATGTACTGGCCCTGTCTTCCCAACCATACGGTTGCTGAGCATGGACTCTTCAGGCAGTACAACCGTCTGAACCCCCAGACCTGACTCCCTGTTCTTGGCATGGCTGCAGGAAGTGCTGGAGGCCTTGGCAGGCGTGATTCAGGGACACATGCTAGCCCTGTCCCTTCAGATGTACGGCTGCAGATTTATCCACAAGGCTCTGGAGGAATTGACCCCCAGATCTGACTCCCTGTGATTGACATGGCTGCAGGAAGTGCTGGAAGCCTTAGCAGGCGTCATACAGGGCCATGTCCTGGCCCTGTCCCTTCAATGGTATGGCTGCAGAGTCATTCAGAAGGCTCTGGAGGAATTGACCCCCCAGATCTGACTCCCTGTGATTGACATGGCTGCAGGAAGTGCTGGAGGCCCTGGCAGGCGTGATTCAGGGGCATGTACTGGCCCTGTCCCTTCAGATGTACGGCTGCAGAGTCATTCAGAAGGCTCTGGAGGTGCTGCCTCTGGAGCAGCAGCGCCTGGTGATGCGGGAGCTGCAGGGCCAGGTCATGAGGTGTGTGCGTGACCAGAACGGCAACCACGTCATCCAGAAGAGCATTGAGCGCGTGAAGCCCACGACCGAGATTCAGGCCATCATTGAGGTGAGGCCTTGCAGCTGTGGCTCAGTGCCTTGCTGCATGAGCTAGCTTGGGCACGAGTGCTTTGCTTCCTTGCTGCATTTGTTGTTTTCAGCTTGACTGGCTCAGTCTCTTGCTGCAGGTTGCTGAACAATGTGAACAGCATCAATCACTGCACAACACAAGACTATACCTGTGGGCACTGATTACAAACAGTGCAAGGGTGATGTACATTGAGCTTCTCTGTATGCCAACCCACCATTCACCCCATGTCGATTGTGTGTGCAGCACATCAAGGGTAGTGTGGTGAGTCTGTCCAGCCACCCCTATGGACCCATCATTCACCCCTGTTGATTGTGTGTGCAGGACATCAAGGGTAGTGTGGTGAGTCTCTCCACCCATCCCTACGGGTGCAGGGTGGTGCAGAGGGTGCTGGAGCACTGCACCATCACTGATGCCAAGGAGCACATCCGGAAGGACATCCTGCGCTCAACTGCCCCTCTGGCCACTGACCAGTATGGCAACTATGTCATCCAGCATATGCTGGAGCATGGCCCAGCCTCTGCCAGGTATGCTTATAGTAATAGTAATTGAAACGTTTTCCAGCCCTTTTGTCAATCCTCTTGCTCTTTTGTTACATGCTGTCAAATGTTGATATGTGGTGCAGGCAGGAAATCATTGAGAAGCTGCATGGGCAGGTGGTGCGTCTAAGCCAGCATAAGTTTGCCTCCAATGTCATTGAGAAGTGCCTGCAGTACGGCGACTCTAACAGCAGACAGGTGAGCAGTCCTTGCTTTATGCAACAACAGCCAATTCTTCATGCAACAACTGCCAATTCTTCATGCAACAACTGCCCTTGCTTCATGCAACAACAACCCTAGCTTCATGTAGCAACAGCCCTTGCTTCATGTAGCAATAGCCCTTGCTCTTTACAACAACCGCCCTTGCTTCATGCAACAACAGCACTTGCTTCATTCAGCAAAAGCTGCATCATTCATTTTGTTTGCTAGCACAGACTGTACTGGCTGATACACACCTGATGCCACATGTCATGCAATGCAGAAACATGTCTGCATGTTGCTGTGCCAGCAGGTGCATAAAGTGCCTGTCATCTTGCTGAAGCACATGCTATGGCAGCTTGCACTGTGGTGACACACTGACATCAGGCTGTTGAGCATCACAAAATCCAAACAAGTCTCCTTTAGCACTGCAGCTTGCTGTATATGCTCTGCTGGGCATCAATTTCGAAAGTTCTGACTCCCTTATTGCCCTGCCCAATGCACAAGGACCCCATTGTCTGTCGCTTTGTTGACGTCGCTTCACACTCAAATACATTTCATCTATTTCAGCACTTTATAGTGACATGCACAGGCCTGCTGCCTTGAGAGGTCATACACCTTTTTCTTCACTTGGCAATGTCTCATCACATCTGCCAGCAGTACGTGGTGGTCTTGAGTAGACAGGCAGCATGTGATCAAAGCCTGCATGTGATCAAAGCCTGCATGTGATCAAAGCCTGCTTGTGTGTGCAGGCGTCCATCCAGGAGGTGCTAGGAAGCTCTGACGGAGAGAGTGCCCTTCAAATGATGACTAAGGATCAGTATGCTAACTACGTGGTGCAGAAGATGCTGGAGGTCAGTACATGCTGGCATGCTGTGCTGTGCTGTGCTGTGCTGTGCTGTGCTGTGCTGTGCTGTGCTGTGCTGTGCTGTGATCCCACTTGTCGTTACAGCATGCTGTGTTCACTTATTGTGCCAGCATGCCTTTGCTGTGCTGTGGTGCACCTGGTTGAGTCAGCATGCTGTGCTGTGCTGTCACTCATTGTGTCCGCATGCTGCGCTGTGGTGTCACTCATTGTGTCAGCATGCTGTGCTGTGGTGTCACGCATTCTGTCAGCATGCAGGCGTCCAGTACATCACAACACCCTACAGAACTTGTTTTGTTGTGTTTGTATCTGTGTCCTGCAGAGTTGTTCTGTCTCCATGTGCAGCCACCTGCAGACTTGTGCTGTCTTTATTGTGTCTGTATACAGCGAGCTTAGTGTGAAAAGCCACATTGCCTGCCTGATAGCCCACTGGAACAATTGTCTCAATCGCTCGATTGGTCTTGTCATTACATTGTCTGTCAACCTTGCATGGTCAGTAAGCTGAATGGGTTCCTGACTTGTTACGCCACTTCATGTTCTGCCCTGGTGCATACTTAGGCTGAAGCTCAGTCACGCTCTGCTAACTATGTTGGTCATGCCAAGAGAGAACTCCATCTGTTGACTGCAGTGGTCTTGAAAAAGCACTCATGCAGCTCATTGCTGATACGTGCATGCCTTGTCTGTGCAGGTATGTGATGACTCACAGAGACAGCTGCTGATGACTCGCATCACCATCTTCCTGAACCAACTGAAGAAGCTGACGTACGGCAAGCACATTGTGGCACGTGTGGAGAAGCTGCTTGTGGCCGGCAATGCTGCTGCTGCTGTCCAGCAGGTCATACAGCCCCTGCCCCTGCCTTGCCCTGATTTTGCTGCTGCTGCTGTCCAGCAGTTCACACTGCCCTTGCCCCTGCCCCTGCCTTGCCCTGATGTTTGCTGCTGCTGCTGTCCAGCAGGTCACACTGCCCCTGCCTTGCCCTTGTTGGTCAATGCTGCTGCTGTTTGACGCACTAAGTTAGTCTTGATAGGCCTATTGTACAAGGCATACCCCGATGGTTGCCAGCATACAGTACAAATCCTGCAGAGGCCAAGGCCCTACCCCATGAGGGGGCATCGGCTTGTGCACTGTCCCTGCCTTGCCCATGTTGGTTGATGCTGTTTGGTGCATGCACTTGTATGCATCAGACATGCACACCAGCTTTGCTCTCAGCTGTTGTTACTTCATGGTCATGCAGTATGAGGGTCACTGTACACCCTTAATGTGTGTGTGTGTGTGTGTCACATCAGAATGTATAGGTTCTGCATAGGGTTGCAAAGCTGCCCAAGTGTGTCTGAGTAGAGCAGATCATGCTCATTCGACCACTTTGCATGCGTGGCTGAGGCCGGGATGAATACTGCTGTGTTTGAGCATGCATAGACAGGAAGTCAACATCAGGCAACAACATGCATGCCATGACTATCTGCCTGTTGTTGACTTCTTGTCTATGCATGCAAACCTCAAACACAGCAGTAGTCATTGCAGCCTCAGCCATGCATGCAAATTGCTGAATCCTTGGAAGCAGTATAGTCACATCTGCATCATGGACAAAGTCGTCATTCATTGCAGCACCTGATGTACTGTGTGTGTGTTTGTGCACAGGCTCCTCAAGCTGCCGTCGCAAAGGCTTCTGCATCCGATGAGGCAGCTCAACTGCAGCAATCAGGGCTGAGAGAAGAGGACAGCTCAAGCACTGCTGCTGCAACTGCCCCACTTGATCAGCCTGCTCCCACAAGCTGAACGCCGGGCTGTTACAACTTTGTTTGACAGGTGCTGTCCAGATGTGTTGACGCATGATGCTGACCCTGAGAACGTATGACACAAGACTTGGAGATTGGATCTTGGATGCTTTGTGACATTCTGCAGCAGGACAGGCTATTGCTGACCATGCTGACAGATATCCCATGATTGCCATGCACACATTGCATGATGTGTGTGTGTGTCGTTCCAGACAGTGGTAGGACCCGACAAGCATGTACATTAGGTTCAGCCATGGATGTTGACAAGGCTGAAGCAAGGTGTTATTTGATGCCTAGCACAGTTTTCAAGATGGATAGTGAATTTGAAAACGTTTGACTGTCAAAGAATGATGCTGCCTTTGTTCAAAGTAGTTTGTGTCACACTGTCTGAAAGTCCAATAACAGTGTTGTGACTTGCGCTTTGCTCAAGCTATTATACTACTGAAACGTTTTCCTCAGCTCCATGACAGTGGCCCTGACCTTTTGAGTCAGGTCATCATGACAGTGGTCTTGTCTTCATTCTGTTGCCATGCTGACGCAGCATATGTCTTGTTTTGTAAGGGTCATTGCTAGCAATGTAATGTGTGCACCCTCAAGCTGCTGTCAAGCACTATCAGAATGCTAGTATTGCAGATATCGCTTTGCATCTATCAAGTGCGAGCGTCCAATTTGGCAGGGGATATGCTGCTACACATACGGTGCATGCCCCATATTATTAAGCATTGTAGTGAGTCCAGATTGCATCCTGTGTTGTGATGTTTCGTTTGTAACAAGCACTTCAGCTGCTTGAGTGATATCTATTCAGCAGAGTTTGACACTGGTGCAGCAACAAGCCGCCTATAGCACTGTACATATGAAGTTGGCAGCTATTATTTTGGCAAAAGGCCTAGCCATTCAGTATGCCTGGCGCATTACTGTTTGCAACATCTGTTAGTGTCAAAATCAAATAGCACACGGTATTTCAGCCGGAATGTCCAGGGAAGGTGGTGTTGAATAAACACCATTTGAGGTAGGTGAGGTGCAGCCCCCCTCCCCAAAGTAGGGGGGAAAGGCAGAGGGCACCACTCAAGCTGTTGTAGTGGCAGCAGGAGCAGCCTTAGCCTTGGGGGCTGCCTTTTTGGCGGGAGCCTTGGCAGCCTTCTTGGCTGGAGCTTTCTTGACGCCTGCTGCCTTCTTAGCAGGGGTCTTCTTCTTGGTGGCAGTGGTGGTCTTTTTGGTTTTGGGAGCAGCCTTCTTGGCAGGGGTCTTCTTCTTGGTGGCAGTGGTGGGTTTCTTGGTAGAAGCCTGCA
>JAABUK010007176.1_pt1 | contig 16203 bp, 14 predicted proteins | sample 5559141 | NCBI WGS metagenome assembly JAABUK01 (sample SAMN10711869, study PRJNA513367) | rock metagenome | isolation source: Antarctica rocks | place: Antarctica: Victoria Land, Pudding Butte nord | collected 2016-01-03
TCTCGTAGTTCGATGATAGTCTCTTCTTGAGTGTCTATTGTCATTTGATTGATCTCTAGCTCATCAAGTCTCTTGATGTGATTGACTTGAACATCGATTCATTGCTCGTTGAGTTTCAAAGTCATGTTTCGTTGACCTCTTAGCTCGACCAGCATCTTGATGATCTCGTCTGGCTGATTGATAGTTCATTGACGAAGTTGTTGACTTGTGTTGATGTTTCATGAGGTAGCGACATTCTGAGATCTCGCTGAAGCATCGAAAGAAATAAGGGAAACTCGTCTATTAGCAATGCTTCTAAGCAGACGAGCTGTTCATGACTCGACTGATTCAGAGTCGCGTGTCATTGTGAGAAATTGAAGGTAAAGGTAGGTAGATTGTGAGAAGGTTGAATGGTTGGTTTGGTAAATTTGAGTAAATTTGGGTAAATTTGAAGATGTGTTTTGATGAAAGTAATTCAAAGAATTCCTTGCGAATTTTCTGAATGAACGAAGTAGGTTATTTCGTATCGTCTACACGTCGATAGCAGAGTAGTTGATTAGCATTTATCTACTGTTAGAGACCAGCATAGAGCGAGTCATATGAGTGTCATTTAACTAATAGATAAATGCTAAGAAAGAAAAGTATCTACAGGAAAGAATCGAGTTCTTATATGTGTGTTTCTCAGCTCTGTGCTAGGCTCGATTGAGTTGACGTCTTACACATATGATGCAGAGACTCAATGACATCACTTCTAGGTCAGATTTTCGCTAGACTCGATTAGAATGAAATCAGACGAAGGCTAGTTGAAGAATAGGCGAAGGCTAGAATCGTGACAAAAATGTCTGCTTTCTTGACGTTAGTTAAAATCGCGTCACACGACTTTAGATGATCAGATTTTGAATGATCGACTGATTGAGTAACAACAGCTTTATGAAAGATGATTTTTGATAGATTGTTGACGTGTTTGATGAGATTGACTTTGTTCTTGATTTTTTGAATGACTCGTTGATCATTATTCAAATGAATTAGGTAGAAACGAATCTCTTTGAGAAAATCAGATTGTGCTAATTGATCTATTCAAATGAATCAAAGACGAGAGTTTATTTTATCTTTCAGATCGATGATCAGTTGCTTTTTGTGATACTTCAGATAGAAAGATAATTGTTGAAACTGAGTGTAAAACTCGTTGAACTTCTTTGATTCTTGAATCAAGTTGTAGTATTTTCTACGAAAGTTGACTTTCTTATCTGAATCATTGAACAACTCAGCTAGTTCTTTCAAAAGATTATCGACGATCTTATAAAGATTGACACAGTCACGTTCGCGTCTAGATTGAGTGACATCAGCTGCGTCATTGAATAATCTGAAATGTACATAGCTCAGTTTGATTCATTCATTTGAAAAGAGATCGACGTTGATCTCTAGTTTATTCAAAATTTTGTCGTATCAGTTTTTTCAAGTAGAATTCTTTTCATCAGTAAATCAGGAAAAATCAGGTATTTTCTGAGATCTAGAACGCTCAGAGTAGGTGAAATCAGAAGAAGTGATTTCTTTAGTTTGAAGTTTAGTCTTCAACTCTTTGATTTTGTCATCTCGTTGTTTACTCAGCTCATTGAGTTGATCTGTTTCTCTGTCAAAAGTCATGCATCGAGTCTTTCAGTTTTCAATAGAAACAGAAAGTATTACTGTTTTAGCGAATGACTCGTTGTTTTCATTGATGAATGATTCAGCACTAGAGAGTTTCAATGAATCAGTCTCAGAAATTTGAGAAAAGCGACTTTGAAATTCTTTGAAATGTTTTTTGATAGATGAACGTTTTGACATGATGAAATTTGAAGAAAGAACGAAGTCAAGTGAATGACGATGCTCAACAGTATTAATGAAGATGTATGATCAAGTGTTTAATCTTCAGAAAAGAATGTTGTTGATTAAAGAAGTATTTTTGATTTGTGAGTTTTTGAGTGATTCTCAAGCAATTCACGAAGATTCTTTATCGTCGATTCTCTTAATCGAGTTGAACAGCTTATTTTCACTCATTTATTTCACAAGAATGAGTTGATTCTCTTGATCAAGTGAACTTTGCGTACTTAGTGAGCGATAAGTTGTTTAATGATTCAAACAGTCTTGTTGTTGATTTTATTAAACTCTTTAGTGTTGTTCAGTCTTTCAATTGCGTCGATCATCAGATAAACGAATTTCTTTAAACTCATTCTGTCTGTACGAGTATGTTGAATGAGTAATGAGATCAGTATCATGTGATTAACAAATTCTTAATATAATGTCAGAATCATATCTAAATGAGTCAATCAGCGAAAGTCAGAGTTGAATAGTGCTTGATCTTTAGAGATAGCTATAACTGAATATTAAGAATACAGAAGAAGATGAGTATAAAAGCTTCTATTTAAGTAATATTCAGAGACTGCGCTAAGTTCAAAGAGAATGTGTTTGTGACATGAGTAGAATGTGATGTAGAAAGAAAGATGATGTTGAACAAAGAGATGTTGAGAAAAGAAAATAAAGACTGAGTCAGATCTGAGTCAGATCTGAGCTAAAGACACTGACTAGTTCTATTCAGTCTTGATACGCTCATAACACTAGATTGATGAAAGAATCAAGCATTTTGTCATTTAACTTCTTGAAAGATTTCGCTGTAATGATGTTTCTTTCATTCAGAAACATCTTTGATTCAATCTTGTAATTAACTTCTTTTCTATGTTTATTGACTTGTTTCATCATTTGTTCTTATGTTTTGACTAGCGACTCGCAAGCAAACTTCAGTGTTTTGTTCATATGTTCAAATATATTCTCAACTTTAGTCATCTGCAAGCGTTCATGAGAACTTTCATATTCAATGACATTGAATTCAAAGCTCATACAAGAATAAAAGTCTTTGTTTAAAAAGAAAGAAATCAAGAAGATGATTGAGAACAGAGCATTATTGTCAATGAACTCAATCATAAGTAGTAACTTAGCTCAGTTATTCTGCATGTATGAACAGAAGAATCAAAGATATCTTTCAACGTTCTGATTGACTCATTCACTTTGATCATCAATTTGAAGATGATAAACTGTGAAGAGTTGAAGATTAATGTTTAGTCTTTTACAAAGCAACTTTCATAAAATGAAGATAAATTGAAAATCTCGATTCAAAACAATGAAATTGAGTAAATCATGTATTTGATATATTCACTGAAGCATTAGCTCAGCTGTTTTTTCTGCTGTGATTTTCTCATCATCAGTGAAGCAAGAAATATAATGTCGTTTCTTTGACAGTTTACATATCACTATTAGTATGATGTTTTTGCCTTTCGAAGAAGATAAGTCAATGATGAAATTCATGACTATGTTCTTTCATTGCTGTTCAAGTATGAATAAAGAATGTAGTAGTTTATTGAATTTATTTTGAGAAGTCTCTGATCGCTGACAAATGTAGCAGTTTCAAATATATCAATCTATTGTCTTTCACATTGAAAATTAATAGTAGTATCTTCTTATGATCTTCATCATTCTGAGAATTTCGAAATGATTAATAAAAGATTGATCATGAACTTCTTGAATTAACTTCATTTGAAGATGCTCATCAAAGAAAACTCATAGAAGATCATCTTGATATAGTATTTTGTTCTGAACTCAACAATTTCTTAATTTAGTATCTTTGTATTGAGCTTCATCTTTTAATATGACTTCACGAAGTAAAATATAATTCTCGTTGATTCTGTTAGCTTCTAGAATCAATTGATAAATTGATTCATCATTCTCTTTCTCTTCTAGATCAATAATTTTCATTCAATTCAACGTAAGAATTGTAGTTCGCTGATAGCAACATCATTCATTCTTGAAGCTTCTAGAAACTGAATTGACTTAACGAGTCAATGCATCGACTTTGATGTTTTGTTTATCTGAGCAATACATGATTTTGAAGTTGAAGTCAATGAGCTTTTGTACTCAGCGCATTTAACGTCTACTTAGCTTTTTATCTTTCATTAATGACTAGACTGATCACATCGAGTCGAGTACTCGAGTTCGAGTCAAGTACTCAACTCGTCAAGACTTGATTCGAGTCAGAATTCTTGACTTGAGTATTCAAGTTGAGTCAGAAGGTTCGACTTGAGTATTTGAGTCAAGTCAGAGAGTTGAAATCGAGTATCGATTCGAAATTTTCGACTCGACTCGTCAAGACATGAAGATAGATAGATAGATATTCTATTATGACTCTCTATTATGACTTTCTACCATGATTTTCTATCAAATAGCCTTCATGTTTCTCTATCATAGCTTCTTTTCATGACTTTTCTTCATGACTTTCTATCAAACAGCCTTCATAGTTTCCCGTCATGACTCTCTATCATAGCTTTCTACCATAGCTTTCTATCAAAGCTTTCTATCAAACAATCTTCATGTTTTTCTTCATGTTTTTCTTTATGACTTTCTATCAAAAAGATAATGCAAAAAGGTAATGCAAAGGCGAAAAACCGGAAAAATTTCTATATTTAGCTCTCTTGACATCATATTCGATTTCTTGACGAGTTGAGTTGAGAACTTGAATCAAGTATCGACTCGAGATCAATATCAGACCGAGTCAGAATGTTGAAATTGAGTATTCAAGTTGAGTCAAAAGATTGATATCGAGTACTTGAGTTGAGTCAGAAGATTGATATTAAAACTCGACTTGATGATCAGTTTATTAATGATGTTAAAGCTTGATGATCAGTGAACATCTTAATGAGTAACTCAGTCAATTTCAGCTCAGATCATCAATGCTTGAAAACATGAATGATTGCTAGTAGTTTCTTGTCATAGATTTCGTAATTGCACTCAGCGAGACTCAGATTCTTGCTGTAGTAGATCATCAAATGCAATGTTTCTTCGTCGTCATACTGAGAAAGTATGTCATCATTGATGTAGTTGAATGAGTTTGTTTCAAGAATAGTCTTTCTATTCTGATTAAAATGACGAAAAATAGAGACTTCAGTTATTCATTTCTTCATATGATCAAAGATCATTTGACAAGCTTAATCTCATTCAAATATCATCTCTTTTTGAGTTAGTTGAATCAGAGAATGAACAATCTTCGAAAAGTTCTTTATAAAACGTTGATAGAAATTGCAGAAGTCAACGAAGAACTGCATCTGAGTGAGATTTGTAGAAGTAGATCATTCAACTACTGCTTGTACTTTTCTGAGATTCATCTTTAGTTCTTTGATGAATAGCAATAGTTTCAGAAAGAAGATCTTCTGAACATGAAACTTACATTTGTTTATATTCATCTGAAGATCAGTCTCTTGTAGTTCATGTAGAACTAATTGTACATGTCACTTATGTTTCTTCAATGTTTTGCTGTAGATGATAATGTCATCTAGATAGATCTGACAAAACTGATGAAGATAGTCAAATAGCACGTCGTTTATATAATGTTGATAGAAAGTTGAGTCGTTGATTAATTCAAAAGACATAATGTAATATTTGTAGAAATTAAAAAAGATGATAAAAATAGTCAAATCTTCGCTGCTTGAATGCATACACAATCTGTTGAAGACAACAATGATGTTCAATTGAGTCAGATATCTGCTATCTTGAATATGAGCAAGAGTTTCGTCTATTAGCGATAAGAAGTAGCGATTTCGTTTGATTAAAGCATTGAGCTTTCTGTAGTTTACACAGAAACGCAAGCTATCATCTTTTGAAGCTTGTAGTCAAACATATGATAGAGATGACTTCAAGAAGATGTTCTCTCGTCAATTAACTCAATTTTATGATCGTAGAAGCGATGAGAAAATAGTTGATCAGTCATTGCTCAATCAAACACGTCTAAATAGTTATGATATTTCAAAGAAAGCTTAGCTTTGACTTCTTTCAAGATTTCTTCATGTGAAAACTCTTGTAGATTTACATCTTTGAGTTTATTTCTAGCTGTTTTTAGAAGTTGATCGATTTTCGTGATGATGATCACAAAAGTAGTCACATTCGATCATTTGACTAGTGATTTATATGCTGCAGTCTCTATCATTGCTATGTTCATTGAATTGAAAGACGAAACGAAGTTGATGTTACGAATGTATCAGAATTGATTAGAGCTAGTCAATGATTTAGTCGAGATCTGACCTAGATCTGACTCAGATTTGACTCAAATATGACTCAGCATCTTTTTTCTTTCCTAGCATCTTCTAATTAGCTTCTATTATCTTCTAGATAAACACACTTCTTTGTGTTACGAATGATCAACAGATTTCTATGACAAACACATTTCTTTGTGTCACAAACATCTTTCAAACCAACATCTTTCTTGTGTTTCAACACGTTCTCTTTGAGACTAACGTTAATCTGAGTAACTACTATATAGAGTGTATTCTTCTTATCTTTTGTACTTTCTTTCTTCTGTATTCTTAAAGTCTTAGTTATAACTATCTCTATAGATCAAACATTCTAGTCACGCATGCACTCTGATTAGTTTCTAGACACGATCTCAACATTACTTTAAAAATTCGTTAATCACATAATACTGATTGTTACGAAGCGTGTCGAGATGAAATAGAGTCTAGTCAATAGGTTCTAGAAATTTCAATATGTGAACAAGAAACAACGATGTTTTGAATTGAAATATGCTGAAACATTTCATCTATTTGAGCTCTGACAAATCGATTACTTCGTTTCTTTGTTCGTTCTACTATAGATACAGCTCGAAATCATCTTCTTTCTTCTGTATTCTTAGTTTTCTAGTTAAAGCTACCTTTATTGATCAAACATTCTATTCAGCTACGCACTATCTTGCTGCAGTGTGATTAAATTCTAGGCATGATCTCAACATTAAACTAAGAATTTGTTAACTCTACAATATGAGTATCAATATTCATTCAAGACACTTGATGAACAACGAAACAAGTCTAAAGAAATTTGTTTACCTGATGATTGATGACTTTGAAAGACAGAACAACATCAGAGAGTCAATAAAATCAACGACAAGACTGTTGAATTGCTAGAGAATCTATCGCTCATTCAGTAGCATTGATTCACTCGATCAATAGAATCAACGAAAACATATGATCATTGATTGCTAGAGAATCACAAACTCTTCTTTTCTCTCTCTCAAAAAGCTCGTGAATCAGTTGAGTCAAAATAATCTGTGTCATCAAATTTGATTCGACTCAATTTGAATTCAGATCAATTTAGTGAGTTTGCTACAAAGACAAGTCAATAGTCGATCTCTTCAATGAGCTAGTCGATTTTCTTCTAGTGAGTCTGCTACAAAGACGCTGTCAATGCAATGATCTATCTACTCACATCGCTCTATCTATCAGTGAATCAACCTACCTCATGTTTCTGTGTCAACTAGTGAGTCTGCTTCAATGACATGATCAGAATCGATCTCTTCGATGAGCTAGTTGATTCTCTTCTAGTGAGTCTGCTACAAAGACGCTGTCAATGCGATGATTTATCTACTCACATCGCTCTATTTATCAGTGAATTGACCTATCTCATGTTTCTACGTTAAATAGTAAGTCTGCTACAATGATCGCTCTTTTTCCCTCATAGTGAGTCTGCTACAATAGACATTTCGATGGTCTGAAAGATCAATAGAAAGGTTGGTAGAAAGGCGAGCGTCGAGCTCTACGTCAGTGCTATGAACTACATTACAAGTCATAGAGACATGACTTTTAAAGAGAAAAGAGTAATGTTACGAAGCATGTTGAAATGAAATAGAATCTAGTCAATAGACTCTAGAGATTTCGATATGTGAACAAGAAACAATGATGTTTCAAATTGAAATATGCTGAAACATTTCATTTATTCGAGCTTTGACAAATCGACTACTTCGTCTCTTTGTTCGCTCTATTATAGATACAGCTCAAAACCGTCTTCTTTCTTCTGTATTCTTAGTTTCCTAGTTAGAGCTATCTCTATTGATCAAACATTCTATTCAGCTACGCACTATCTCGCTGCAGTGTGATTAGATTCTAGGCATGATCTCAACACTGATCTTCATATTCATTCAAGTTCACTCAACTGACAACAAAATGAGTATAAAGAAATTTGTGTATTTGATGATCAACGACATCGAAAGACAGAACAACATCAAGAAATCAATAAAATCAACGAAAACATATGATTGTTGAATTGCTAGAGAATTTAAAGCTCATTCAGTACACGCTTGTTCAAATCAATCAATAGAATCAAGAGATTAAGATCTTGATTGCTAAAGAATCACTCGATTAAAAGAATCAAGAAAACATACAATCTTGATTGCTTGAGAATTGACAAAACTCTTGCTCAAATCAGCAAACTCTCTTCTCTGAAGACTACACACTAGAACAACGATCTCACTATCTACTGTTGAGCATCATCATTCGCTTGATCATCAAAATCTTCATCATGATTCAATCATTTGTGAATACTCAACTCGATTTCTTCAAGAGTAATTAAAGCTTCGATTCAGTCATCTATCTTGAGTTATCTTCTCATCTATCGAAATTTCTTAAAACTGACTTTGTACAAAAACATCATCAATTCTTGCCTCACTCTCAGACATTCAATGAATCTCTGAAAGTCTTTATTCTCTGAGATATCAAAAATGTAAAGCAGCTACAACACTGAGTTGAACAAGACTCAGAAGTTTTTCTAGAAGATCTAAATAATCTTCAAACTCAACGAGATCTAGATGTAGAAGCTTGTGAGCTATTTGATAGAATACTCAGCAAACAGATATGAAAGACTCGTTTCAAAGAAATTGATCAAGCAAAAGAATGATTGAATTTAAATCTTAAAAAGCTTCAAGATCAGATGATGAAACTACAACATCGACTGCAATTGACTAAAGAAGATACTTCTACTTCTTTCATCATGTTCAATTCATTCAAGCGATTTCAAAAGCTTTCGAATTCATCTTTATTTACTGATGAAACAGAATCTTTCTGAAATGATTGACAAGAAAAGATTCGTGACAAGCTAAAGATCAACGTCAATCATTTTGATATCAATAGAGTCATACTGATTTATATTCACTTCAGAATCAACGAAAACGCAGTCAAAGCTACTTTAGCTTAATGTCAACATGATTCATTGAATCTTTATAAAATGATCAATGATTTGTTAGATGAACTTGCTCAGCTATACGATGATCTCGACAAAGAGACAAACTTTTGAAGAAAATATGCTAATCTCATTCAAGAAAAGAGCAAATTTAGTAATTTCTATTCAATGTTTCAGCATCTGTTCTCTTATTTGAAATATCACAATAAACAGTTAATTATCAATCTACGAGACAAGATAGTTTATTATCTTCATGCAGCTTAAAATAGTCAATTGATTTAGTCAGAATCTCTTAATGAAATTCGTAGTTATCTGATTCATTTGAACAATGAGCATCGAGTCATGAATGACATCAAAGAAAAGAAATTCTTAATCAAAGTCAGAAAGCAAGTCATCTTTGCTGAGAAATGAGATTCATTGAATCTCTACAGAAAGATCGAAGTTACTACACTTGTCAATCATTCAAAGTCGTGTGACGCGATTTTAACTAGCGTCAAAGACATCGATCTACAAGCTAAAATCTGTTTCACCTGTCACAAATCAGATCATACTTCTAGAGAGTGTTCTGATCAACTGAGAGTCAATGCATTAAAAGATGACAAGTTTAATTGATTTACATTGAACTCTGAGTTCAATTCTGATTCAAAAAACTAGCTATCTCTTTCAAAGTCATTAAAGAAGTAGAGATCATATCTTTGTGCAGTCAAATCGAAGTTCTATTGAAAGAAAACTATTTTGAAAAGTCATTTCTGATCAATGCTTCTTTTATCTCTCAAAGCAATTCTTTCAGTCTTCGCTCTTTGATAGATAGTGATTTCGTCGTTTACACGCTGATACATGACAAGCTAGTCAATAAAGTATGTTAGAAACTTGAAATACAATCTATATCACTAGCAAAAGAGAAGGCAATACGAGACTATGATGAGAAGTTAGCTAGAAAGACTATTACTCATAAGATTTTACTCAATCTCATGATCGAAAGTCATAAGAAATTGACTATGTCAATGCTGATAGTTGATATCGAGCATCATGAAGTCATATTGAGCAAACTTTGAATGAATAAAAATGAAATATTATTGAACATGAGACATGATACTATCATATTCTCTGATCAATTAGATATTTCTATTTCGGTTTTTTCAATTTCGTCAAATACAAAGCACTCAAGTTAATTATGATCAACTTCGATCTCTTCAGCAGCTCACAGCAAAATCTCTAAAATGCTCAAGCACTCAGTTTCATTCATTCAGAAAGAGTCATTCTTGATTCAAAACATAAACATCATCTCTTTTCAAGCACTCATAAAACGAAAAAAGAAGAATCAGACAGAGGTTTTTGCTATGTTCATCGAAGACATCGATAGAAAAATCGTCTACAATACTCAATGCAAACTAAATGTCATAAACGTCTTTTCAGTCAATGAAACGACTCAGAATCTAGAAGATATTAAAGTCAAGCTATCATTGAAATATCAGAATTTTCTAGATGTTTTTGATCGAGCTTAAGCAGACAAGCTATCGTCTCATCATTCATATGATCATAAGATAAAGCTTACTAGTGACGCAACGTCATCTTGCTGTTGAGCATATCAAATGTCTTTTTACAAGCTTCAGAAAGTTAAGAAATATTTAAATGAGAATCTTTTCAAAGAATTTATAATCTTTAGCAAAGCTTCGTATTTCTCACTCATTCTGTTCATCTTGAAAGCAAATGAAGATTTACGATTCTGCGTTGACTATCGAAAGCTCAATGCTATTATTAAAAGAAATCGCTATTCTCTATCACTCATAAATGAAGTAATTGATAAAATAGTTGGTTGCAAACATCTGACTTGATTGAATATTATTTCGACGTTCAACAAACTACGAATGCACTCTGATAGTGAGAACTACACTATCTTTATTATTGCGTTAGAAGCATATAAGTCAAAAGTGCTACTCTTTGAACTTATCAATGATTCTATCTCATTTCAGCAGTATATGAATAATGTTTTATGAGACTTTCTAAATAACTTTTGTCAAGTCTATCTAGACGACATTCTGATTTACAGCAAAACTCAATGAGAACATAAACAACATGTCAAAATGATATTGAGCAGACTATGAGAAGCTGATCTACAGATGAATATTCAAAAGTACGAATTCAATGTAGAAGAAATCGTCTTTTTAGAAGTTATAGTTTCAGAACAAGATCTTCATATGAATTTTATCAAAGTGAAAGTTATAGTTAACTGAGTTACATTAATCAATCTAAAAGAAGTTCAGAGCTTCGTAAGATTTGTTAACTTCTATCGTTGTTTCATTAAGAACTTCTCGAAGTTAGTCAAATCATTCACTCAGCTGACTAGAAAGAACACGTTTTTTGTATGAAACGAAGTCTGTGTTCAAGCTTTTGATGATCTAAAGAAACAAGTCAGCTCGATCTCAGTTCTACAACATTTCAATTCAAAATGATAAACTATTCTGAAAATCAATGCATCTGACTACGTCAAAGATGAAATACTATCACAGTACAATGATGAGAGTGTTCTTCACTCAGTAGCATTCTACAACAAAAGCATGATTCTCGCTGAATGCAATTATCACATTTATGACAAGAAATTGCTAGTCATTATTTGATGCTTTGAACACTGAAGACTCAAGCTAGAATGCACAGAGCTGTTCATTCAGATGTTCATCGATCATCAAACTTTGAAAATCTTCATGAAAAACAAACAGTTAACTCGACGTCAAGTCAATTATCTAGACATTCTATTCAAGTTTAACTTTCAGATCATTTTTTGATCAGACAAAATGAACACTAAAGTTAATGCTTTAATCAGAATGTTTCTGATTGACATTTCTGAATCAACTCAGCGTACTGAAGATTGTTATCAGATTATTCTGACATTCAATAGAGTAAATATTCTAGCTATTGAATCTGAAGTTGATCTCTATCAGTGAGTAAAAGATGTCAACAAGACGAATGAGCTTTGCAATGAGTATAGACAAGCTATAAGCGAAAACAAGCTCAAGCTACATAGCATTGAATTGAGACACTGCAAGATCGTTGACGACGTTCTGTTCAGAAAAGATCTACTGTGAGTTTCTGAGAATATGCATACGAAATTGCTAAAGAAAATTCATGATCAGTCTTCAATCTCTCATTTTGACAATTGAAGAACTATTGATCTAGTTCAATGTTTCTACTATTGATCAGATCATCAAGCAATGATTAGACATTACATTCAAAACTGTCATGTTTATCAATAAAGCAAAATATCTAAAGATAGTATCAATGAACTTCTTCATTCTCTTTCAATTTCACAGAAACGCTGAAGAGATATAGTTATGAACTTCATCACTGAGCTATCTCTATCAGAAGATTATAACGTCATTTGCACAATCATATGTCGACTCATCAAGAAACATCACTATGTTCTCTGTCATTGAGAAGACGAAAGCATCTCAGTCGAAGAAACGGTTTAAATCATGCTATGAAACGTTTATTGACTTCATGATCTACTCAGTTTCATTGTTTCAAACAAAGATTTTCAGTTCATATCAACAATGTGGCAAAGTCTTTGCAAGCGACTAAGAATCACGACTAGTTTATCAACAGTCTATCATTCTGAGATTGATGATCAATCAGAGTGAGTCAATCAAGACGTTGAATGCAAACTTAGAATTTACTGTAATTACATGCAGAACGACTGAGCAAAATGACTTTCAATGATGAAATTCAGCGAAAATTTCAATATCTTCTCAATCATCTCAATGATCTCATTCTACTTCAATAAAGAGTTTCACTCTCAAATGAGTTTTGATTCAGATACAACTAACTACGAGACAATTCGCGAACGTCTTGAAGCTAGAAAAGTCGATGATATTGTCATTCAAATGAAAGAGCTTCTTATCTTCAATCATCAGCAATTGAAAAAGATAAAGCAGATCATTGAAGCTCAAATCAATAAACATAGACGAGATGTCATCTATAAAGTAGATGACTGAGTTTGATTATCTTTCAGAAACGTCAAAACAACAAGATCATGCAAAGATTTGAAAGATAAACAACTAGAACTTTATCAAATCACGATCAAAGTTGAAATCTTTTACAATCTTCGTCTATTAATAAGCATGAAGCAGCTGCATTCAGTGTTTAGCTTGAAGCTATTATGTTCTTATTTTGACAATCTCTTATCAAAACAACATTCAGAATCTCTCAGATTGCTCACTATTGAAAACGATGATCATTGAAAGATAAATGACATTTTGAACTTTAAACACTATCAAGATTGAATACAATACAAGATCAAATGAACAGAACTAGATTGAGATGACAAATGATACTATGTTGATAAAGAAGAATTCAAGAGCTTGAAAGAAGTTCTAGTTGAATTTCATAAGCTCTATTCAGACAAGTTACATTAAATTGAAAAACAGTGAAAATTTGTGTTTTATTTGTTTTATTCATGCGAACATGAATTTTCAAAGAGAGAAGTAATGTTACGAATGTGTCAGAATTGATTAAAGCTAGTCAATGATTTAGTCGAGATCTGATCTAGATCTGACTCAGATTTGACTCAGATATGACTCAGCATCTTTTTTCTTCTCTAGCATCTTCTAATCAGCTTCTATTGTCTTCTAGACAAACACACTTCTTTGTGTTACGAGTGATCAACAGATTTCTATGATAAACACATTTCTTTATGTTACAAACATCTTTCAAATCAACATCTTTCTTGTGTTTCAACATGTTTTCTTTGAGACTAGCGTTGATCTGAGTAACTATTATATAGAGTGTGTTTTTCTTGTCTTTTGTACTTTCTTTCTTCTATATTCTTAAAGTCTTAGTTATAACTATCTTTATAGATCAAACATTCTAGTCACGCACGCACTCTGATTAGTTTTTAAACATGATTTCAACAGTTGATTAAATTAAATGATTTCATGATTTTACTGAATGAAGATGACTTCTCACTGAGTCAAGTGATGACAGAAGAGATAGATCTTTTTAATATTTGAGTAGAAATCATACTCTTCTGTTTTATCATGATCTTCTTGCTTGAAAGAACAGTTGAATGAACTTTGATAGAAGCTTTGATATGAGCTTCAAAACTAGAAAATTGAAGATAATCATCTCTTATATCAATAGTCACTTTGATCTTGTTCATTCATGTTTTTTCAAGAATCATCTGATGTTGATCTAATCAAATGATCAGCATAAAGATGAAATGTTTCATATGATCTTGAACAGTTAGATTCAAATAAATTGCATAAATAATGAGCTTTTTTGCATAATGATCATCAAATTCTTTTATTGATTTGAGCTTAATTAAAGATAAAGATTCAATTTGCAAATGATCACAAACATTCTGTGTGATTAATTCATCAATGAATGAATAGTTAGCTGCTTCAGTGTCAATCAATGACTTTAATAAGTAACTAATTTCATTGCTAGATAATACACATTCAATAGTCAAAGATTTCAAAACAAAGAAGTCATTTAAGCTGTTCATTGTTGAAGAAATTAACACATCTTTCATTGTGTCTTTGATGAAAGTCACTAGTTTTTTGTCTCATTCTTCAATTTCTCTGTAAATAATTTCTTCTCTTCTTTCAACATGATGATCTCATTGAGACAAGAAGTGAATGCATGAGATGTTGAAGTACTAGTCTTCAGCTGAGAATAGTTCTTTGAAAGATGACTTGATGCTTTGCAGTTAAAGCAAATAATTGACATTCTTGATCATTCAGATTCAAGAATGAAAAAAGTAATGAGTTGAACATAACTAGTAGTCAAGGCTGAAGCTGATGTCAACGAAGAAACAAAACATTTTTTCGAAGCAGCTATTGATTTGACTGTTCATTGCTCATCACGTAGCTGATAATTGACTTGTTGTTTGTTATTCACATCTTGAAGAAAAATCTTAAGCTTATCAAGTGAGCTAAACTCTATGAGGCAAACTGACAACGCATTCTGAAGATGATTGTTGATTTTATTCTGAATGTTGTTCATCAGAATGACATCGTCATAGTTCAGAAAGCTGAATATTTTAGTGAATTCTGAATAGAAAAAGCTGAAGAGCTTGTTGAGCTGCTTCAGAACGATGTATTCATGATGACACTTTTGAATCAGATTCTGATTTTCGTAAATTTCTTTCAGATGTTTCAGTAACTCTGATAGTGATTGATAGAATGAAAGAGCATTAACATGATACTTTGCATAAATTTGCTGATCAGCATCGTCTTCTAGCCTGAAAATCACATAGACAATACGAATCTTTTCAGTAGAATAATGATTCGCGTTGACATCGAGCTTGTCAGCTATTTTGATGTTTCATGTCTCTCAGGTAGAATCATCTGTTTCGATGAAGATGAGTGAATTCGAAAGCTTGACGAACTTGTGATGATCATTCCCGTTTTCGTTACCAGATAGAGTAGAAGATTCTCGTTGAGAGCGAGCTTCTTTCTGATTGACTTGTTGCTCAGCTGACTGAGTATCTTGACGAAGCATAGGCCGATCAGCTTGACGTTGTTCCGCTCTGAAGTTTAACCGCTCGCCTTGTAGCTGGTTGATCTTTTTCTCTAGCTCATCGTTTTTATCAAAAGCGGCTTCTAGTTGTTTCGCTCTCTTTTTGTGATCGTCTTGTACGAGAAGCCAGTGTTCATTGAGTTGTAGAGCCAAGTCTCGCTGGCTTCGAAGCTCGTTCAGCATATTGATGACTTCGTCGGATTGATTGCTGGCTCAATGAAACAGTTGTTCTTCGATGTTTATGTTCCATGGGGTGGCAGCTTCCTCAGCTTCGGCTGGAGCATCGGTGGGTAGAAGTGAAACTCTTCTATTGGCAGTGCTTCTAAGCAGGCGAGTTGTTCGGGGCCCAACTGGCTCGGCGTCGCGTGCCATGGTGAGAGAAGGTAGGTGGGGGGGGTTGATGTTTTGGATTGGTGTTTTTTGGTGAGTGAAAATTCAAAGAATCCCTTGTGAATTTCAGGTAATAATTGGGTGCTTGATCCGAAGAATCCCTTGCGGATAGAATGGTGAAAATGGGTGTAGAACCGAAGAATCCCTTGCGGATAGAATGGTGAAAATGGGTGTAGGACCGAAGAATCCCTTGCGGCCTAAAATGGTGGTGCAAATTTGAAGAATCCCTTGCAAATTTTCCTTACTGAATAGGTTGTTTCGTATCGTCTATTCGTCGATAGCAGGGTAGTAGATGGT
>JAABUK010007178.1_pt1 | contig 16202 bp, 25 predicted proteins | sample 5559141 | NCBI WGS metagenome assembly JAABUK01 (sample SAMN10711869, study PRJNA513367) | rock metagenome | isolation source: Antarctica rocks | place: Antarctica: Victoria Land, Pudding Butte nord | collected 2016-01-03
AGCTGCACTCTCCCTATTGCCAGCTTGCAGTCGATGCTGAGTGCCACCAATTGGGGCACCACACTCTGGACACATGCTGGCTTGCGTCGCTCCACCGCACTCGGTTATGATGTATGGATGACCGTTGTCACACTCATACCAGTATCCTTGATTTGTGAAGCCTGGACCTGCCAGGCTTGGTACTTCACTGACAAGCGCTTTCACCACTGCTTTCAGCTGCAAGAAATCATGCATTAAAACCAGTTTGTACATGAGTTCTTGATGGCTCTGGAGCTGTTGGAGTGAGCAGGTTACACAGCACTGTTTACTCACGCATATGAGATGCTGCCTCATGCAGATGACGACAGTTATCATGGCTGTGAGCAACGGCGCTGGCAACACACATAATACTCCATGCCAACTCAAACGTGATGCTGCACAGTGAAAATGTCTGAGACAACATGGCGTGCAGCGTAGGTGTACCTCATTGTTCCTGTCCATTGGGGCCTCGACCAGCTTGTGCAGACTTGCAAAACCTGCCCAGAGGGAAGCCAAGACAGCTACCATGGGTGAGCCCAATATGCTTTCAGATGCTCGTCTCTGAGCATCTGAGCAGGCTTCTTCTGCTTGTTCCAACAGCTGCAGCTGAGCAGCTTTTGCCTGCTTGTTGGCCTCAGAGGATTTGCCTATCAGGTGACCAGTACATATGTCAGCTTACACATGGGGCAATGCGCATGGCAAGATGTTCTGGAAGAGCGTCACATCTGATGCTACTTTTGCTGTGCCAAAGTTGCAGTATGTCAGCTTGGGTAATCTGACTGCTGACAATGCTGGGTTTGCTTGCAACCAAACAGAATTGCCTAAGAATGAAGCCCACATGAGCGCAGCCCACTGCACCACCTTATTGCATACATTGACATATGCTGGCAGCAGATTTGTGTCGACATCACACAATTGCATCATTGTGAAAAGAGCAGGTACCTGGCACGTGCTGAAAGCCCCTCTTCATGCTGAGGTCTTGCACCCTCTGCTGCAGCAACCTGATGAGTGCTGCTCTGGCTTGCAACTGCACACACCCAAACACAGCTTCATGCCCGATGGACTGCAATCCTGATACTGTGGCATGACCACAAGTGACAGTGTATAACTACAAGTCTGGAGCCATGCTGACTGTGGCACAATGACTTGTTCAGGGTTTGTGGCAGCCAGCGTCATTACACAATCTGAGCGTGACCTCAAGGTAGCCAGAACAAGTTGCAGAGTTGGCATCACCATGTAGTGGTGACACAAATCTGCTTGGCATATACCAATTATGCAAGTGGGCATGGCACATGACCAGATGCAGGATGAGGCAGCGTGCTCACCCCAGTTTGCAGTGCAAGCTCCTGCGCAGCAAGCTCAATGGCATGCTGCACCTCAGCCAGAGCAGACTCATAGCGTGAGGTAGCTCCTGCCCACAGCTCCTTCACCTATAGCAACAACATATCAGATGTGTACACCAGATGTCAAGCCTGTCCCCACAAGCACAGAACCACCTGAGTGTTGCTCAAATTTATGTCTGCAGGGGTGCTGCACATGGATCACAGCAGTTGTTTGAAGCCTTGCAATTGCTTGCTGCAGTTGCTTGCTGCAGTTGCTTGCTGTAGTTGCTTGCTGCAGTTGCTTGCTGCAGTTGCTTGCTGCAGTTGCTTGCTGCAGTTGCTTGGTGCCTTGGAGTTGCTTGGTCCCTTGAATTCGCTTGATGCCTTGCGTTGCGTGGTGTCTGGCAATAGCAGTGCACAGCCATGCATGTGGCAACAAGTTCATGCAGCTGTCAACTGCTGGAAGCAGACCAGCAGCACAGCTGCATTCAGGAGCCATAATGCAGCAGCTGGGCACTCGCCTCTCTCAGCTTGTTGCTTTTGGGGTCCAGTTTGAGAACCCCCTGGAGCTTGTGCTGCATGATCTTCACATTGATGGAGCTCCATAGCGCATTGCTTTGGCAGAGGCCAATGTAGGCTTTGCACTCAGGGCGCCTGTCAGGCCTGGGCACATGCGTGTTCTGAGTCATCAGGGCTGCTGAAGAAGAGGAGGAAGCACCAGTCAGATCTTGCTGATCAGCCAACCGCTGTAGTGTAGCCCTGCGTACATCACAATGTGGCACACGCTTCACTTGCATTGCACATCTGACATACAGCACTTTATGTTATGTACCTAAACGCAGCAATTGATACTGGCTACTAAACTGACATTCAACAGGTAGCTCCATGACTGCAGCGTACGCAAGACGAGGTTAAGGTTCAAAAGACAGGATGAAATGCTTACTGAGTGGATTCATGCACAGCAACCGTGGGAGGTCGGCTGCAAGTCCTCCTCAATGCTTCAAAAGCATGAACAGCTTGGTCAGCTGTGCGCCTTGCTTGCAAGAGAGCATCAGCCTTTGAATCGTGCGCTGGTGCCTGCTGTGGGCCTGGCCGCCGCTGCTGTCCCCTCTGCCTCAGCAAACCAGCTGCTTGAGGCTGTGTCACAGCTGGAGTCACTGCACAGGTGTCAAATCACATTGCAGCTTTCATGCCTATGCTGGATGCGCACAGCCAGTACATTGCAGTTTTCATGCCTATGCTGGATGCGCACAGCAAGTACATGGCATTTGCAACACCTGTCAATTGCATATGGTGCTGGGAAGGTCAACTTGCATCCTTCAGTTGCAATACCGGCGCCTGTTGCACTTCCAGCATTCTCTTTTGCTGTATTATTTATGGCTTTCTTTGTTGTGCTGCCAGCATCTGGCTTGCATCTATTGCAGCCTATTTTGTAGCATGAACACATGCATAGGCTGCAGCACATGCTTGCTCAGGAATGCACGCAACAGTGCAGTGGTCCAGGTCATGCATAGCAACTACTCATGCATGGCAACACTCTGTTACCTAGCTGGTCAGCACTCTGTGTAGCTGCAGCTGCTTGCTGGTACATGCCCTCTGCCTGCCCCAGCTGAGTATGGGTCTGGCCAGCAAACTGGATGTCTGCCTGATCAAACTTCATCTTGTTGAGGACGCGGCCGTAGCGCATGACCTGAGTCAGAGGTTGCCGGCACAGAGGGCAGCTCTTCAGCTTCTTCTTCTCGGCCTGTAGCATTTGTGTCACAGAAGCTTCAGATGTAAGAAGCCTGCTGTGTGTTTGATTCATGGTGGAGCAGATATTTGCATGGGCTTTGAGTAATTCAAGTACATTGTCATGGTATGAACGCTGCTGCTACAATGGCTGCTGCAACTCCATGCTTGCTGTGGAAGCTATGCTTTGTCTGCATATTGTGTCTTGTATACAGGTCTGGTGAAGGCTCATATCAAAATGCAAGGGGCAAGAACCTGATACCCTGAACAGGAAAGCTCCAGCCTGCCAAGATCATGCCATGCACGTCAAGCCTTTGCTACACACACCGATAGCTGGCAGGCTGATGCCCATTGTCCTTCTTCGTCTCTGATGTACACCTCATCCAGGGACATGTAGCCGTCCATTGTGCTCATTTGGATGACATGGCCACATTGCAAGAAGACCAATGGGTCTGATGCAATGTCCAGATCAGAGTCTGTCCGGGAGAACGTCCGCAACTGATGATGCTCATTCAGCACAGCATCATAAGCCTGCAGAACAACCATGCATGGAGCCTTTCTGCTATCCAAAAACAGAAACAGTTACCCTTATCAGCAATCATCATGGGAGCCTGCTAAGGGGGCAGCCCAGAGCTGTGACCTTAGACCCAACCTAAGGTGGATCAGGCCCGTTCTGTGTGAATCAGATGTTCTGCCACTTCCTTACACATGTGCATCATGGGACTGCGCAACATGTCGGTATGCGGCACACACATTCTCAATGCAGCCAGCAGTGGTTCAAGCAATAGCCAAGCCACAGTCGCAATGGGGCACTGTGGCAATGGCCTTGTTGTCACCACAGCACATGCAACGGCAGCTTTACCAGCTTGCCAACACAGCTTGCAGACCCACCGTGAGGTTGGAGTCCCCACACTGGATGCAAAACTTGTGTGAAGGGCAGACTTCACCGCAGATGCCCGGGCACTGGTGCCCACATGACAGCTTCCTGGTGCACCTATTGTCACAGGGCAGCCTGCAACACGGTGCCCCACATGGCAACTCACATCTGCCCTGCATATCAACAGACACCACATCACAGCTGAGCAATCATCCTCTAACCCCTTTTCCTGTCAGATGCATCATGGGACGGTTTACAGGACACACAAAGCAGATGAACCACTCATGTGTGACGTGTGTACAGTTCACTGCAATGCTGCAATAAAGGAAGACAGGTGATGTAGTCATGCTGCAAATGCAAACAACTTGCCTGAACACTGCAATGCTGGTGGACTGTCAGCTCATCAAATGTTTGCATTAAGACTGTAACATCCAGCATGTGCTTTGGTGCGACTTGTGTCGGGCCTGCAAAGCAGCGCTGCAGGGTATCTTGTGCCACCCTGAATCCTAACACCCTTCTTGGCATTACTTTGTGATGTGACTACCTGGTGGGGGCACTGCCAGGCACATGGCTCCGCACATGGCTGACACGGCTCTGCACACTGCCTTGGGCATCTGCCATGACTGCATGCAGCCTTGCAGGGCTGAGTGCATGGAGGGCATGTGCTGCCGCTGTGGCAACTGCTGTTGCAAGCATGACCGCACAGCAAGTCTCTACCACACCTCTGGTCGCAAGCTGAGTGGACGTAGCTGCTGCGCGGCATTGGCATGGCAGCAATTGCATCTGCACCATGCATGTCAGGATCAGCTTCAATCCGCTACACCCCTCCAATGGTACATCTTCTCCATGAGGTACACAACAAACAGACAGGCGGACAGACGGACGGACAGACACACAGACAGACAGGCAGGCAGGCAGGCAGGCAGACAGACAGACAGACAGACAGACAGACGAACAGACAGACAGACAGACATGGTGGTCATTGACATGCCAGTGATGTTGCAATAGCTTCTGGCCTCCTGATGCACTGTGCTGCAACTTGTACTCAGCAGACACGACACAAGCAAACTAAGATTTCAAGGCCTGCTTGTGGATCTGTGTAGACTTGTACCTGTGGTAGTGAGGCCCTTGCTGTCTAGAGTCTTCAGCAAACACTCCCCACAGCTCTTCACACAGGAGTGGCCGCAAGACAAGCCCCACCCACAGACAGCTGTGCACATGCAGGGGTCTGCCTACAAGGCCAGCAATCCATCTATTAATGTACATTCTTGCAAGTCATTAGCCCCACACGGCAGCACGCTCACATCATGTTTCGTCTGACAAAAGCTCTCACTGTCCATTAGCAAGTGCATTGCTGGCAACAGCTGGGCCTTGCATCGGGAGGCTTACCCGAAAGCTACTAGCCAGATGGCATGGGACCTGCAGGGTGTGACCACATAGCATCTTCACTGTAACTTCCTCCTCGCACTGATGGCTGTCAGGTGCTTGGGCACTGCAGTTGCATCGGCAAAGTTGACAAACATGCATGATGCCTTATTGATTGAAGCTTCATAGGTCACATATTGCATGTGACCTATGAAGGTCACATGCAATGTGTGAAAGCATGCTGTATGCATGCATTGCTGCATCACTTCGGGTGGCAGGAAGGCAGCTTTTTGCAGCTGAGAGCCCCAAATGCCCCAGAACTGACTGCATGTCATGCAAGCGGTGCATTTCATAGACGGTGTGTGACGTACATGTGACATGGCAGCAGGCTTGCTACATGACCGCAGGGCAGTGGGACGTCTGGAATGCCCCGCATGCATAAGCCACACTCCTCATGACACATCTTGGTGCAGGGATGACCACATGGCTGATGCGGCAGCTGGCAGTCCTTTGGGCACTTGACTGTCTGATGAGCACAATCTTCAGGGTGACATTGCCTGCAACATTGAGTACATGTTGTGGCAGAAGATTCAGTGTGTTTTTGAACATTCATGAAGCAGTTGTAGTTTTTATCCCAAAACCTCAAACTTCAGAACAGCAAGGAACACAGAAGTTACATGTTTCGCTTTGCTTGAGCAGACAACAGAAGATAGAACTTCTACGTCTAGAAAGCCTGAAGAAATGCAGCATACAAAACCTCATATGGTCCATACAATTCTGGTTCTGATCTGGCTGCCAGAGCATCAGGCCACGCGTGCAGCATGCAAGACCTTCAGGTACGAAGTGACAGCAGCAGCAGAAGCAGCATCAGCAGAAGCAGCATCAGCAGAAGCAGCAACACGAATACAACCCAATTTACCACAAACTGCAATACTAGGAACAGAGCACAATGGTGTGTGATGCTACCTGGGGCATGTGTGGTCACAAGAGAGGCGCGTGGTACAGGGAAGACTGCACCCACCATCCTTCACATACAGATCAAAGTCTGCCACACTCTCAACCTGAGTGATGGTCTCCAGATGCAAGGCACACATCAGTGGCAGCCTTGCCCCAATGGCATCAGCCTCAGCCAGCATGTCCAGTACCTATATGCAAACTTTACATGAGTTCAATGATGTCAAAACAGGTAGGTCAAATGCACGCTTGACTGACACAGCAAAATGCCAAATTCAGCGCACAAAACGCTGCAGATTCAAGCACTTCCACTGTGGAGTGTTGTCAATGCTCTTGCAATGCTTAATGGGAGTCAAGGTAATACGCGTTGTGTGTAAAAGTTAGCAGTCAAACACTGTGCATTAGTGTGGTGTAAATGCATATGAAAGGGTGGCTTGCCGGACAGATCATGCTAGGCCTTGTCAGCTTCTTGGCCGTCAGGGTGTCAACGTTTCCCAGTATGAACATGCCATGTTTGGCTCGTGACAGCATGACATTGACCCTGTTGGAGGTGCTGAGAAACCCAATGCTGCCGTCCCTACATGTCATCATAAAATCCTCAAGCAGAGCTCCAGTCAGCAGTCTGCCACCAAACTTGCCATGCGCATCTACCCCTGAGCAAGCTTGTATGAGCAATAGGCTTGGTATGATTGCAGAGTAGCGTATAGGCTTGCTCTCAAGCCAGCTAAGGAAGGTGCCAGATAGGCAAGATGCTCATACAGGCATAGCAAATAACTTCCTCAGCTGGCGTTGCAAGCAAGCCTATACACTAGTTTGTGATCATATCAAGCTTACCTTTGCAACAAGAGTGATGCACATCTTGCGCTGAGGCAGGTTGTATCCAGGGTCATTTAGTCAGGCCTCAGACCTGAGCTGAGTAGTCATTGGTGTCTCACCTGTTGCTTCTGACCAAAGACAAGATGACAATGGTTGATTCTTCTCCTTGGAAGTTGTCAACAGTGGCAAGACGCACTGCCTCTTTCAGGACAGTTGTCTTGGGCATTGCCTGACTACCTGTAGCCATACATACAGATTTTGTAAAGGGAACTTGCCTTGACATGACGACCACTAGACAACATGAGCAGAAGAGCTGACTTGCAATTTGAGCAGTAAAAAGATGGTTGCTTTCAAATGAGAGCAAATGCAATAATGTGTACAGCCTGCTTGGCACGCAGCTTTGCATCTGGCAGTTCCATTGTGTCCCGCATGCATTTGCTCAGGGACATTTATTTAGAACTATGTATGCTGATACCTTTCTGAGTGGTGCTCTGAGAGCCACCAGCATATGAGTTGCTGCCTCCCTTTTCATCCTGTAAAGGCACAAGGAAGAGTGACTACAACACCATCCTAGTAACTCATCTCTGGCCATTCAGTTTAAAATGCATGGTGCAGGGTGGGGGTGGGGGCGGGGGCGAGGGCGAGGGCGAGGGCGAGGGTGAGGGTGAGGGTGAGGGTGAGGGTCTCTTCAGAAGGATGCATTTGCCTCTTTGTTCCATTTGCACAGATCAGGTACAGCAGTGACCGTGAAACCTTGTACCCACACAGAGCACAGATTTGAGAGCCTACCAAAAGAGCCAGCTGCTCGTTGTCAGAGTCCCCAATCAAGACATCCATGTACTTGGCAACAGCTTGGCTGATCAGGCGCAGCTGCCCGACATAGGGGGTCAGAATAGTGATCTCCCCCTCCTTGTACCCCTGTTGCTTGAGGTAGAAGGCAAGGCGTGCTGCCAAGTTGGCCTCCTCAGCGTTCACCTTGGATTTGGTGTCATCGTTGCCGCCCTCGGGGTGGTTGTGATCCCAGAAGAAGACGTTCTTAGCCATGCCTTGCACTGGAGGGTACTGGAGCACCTGCTCATGGTCCTGCACCACATGCCTTGTCAGCTATGCTTATGTGCAGCAGACAACTCATTTCACATAGCAGGTTACATTAAAGCCAGAGCCAAACATAACATAGAGCACACAAAGCAACAGCTTCCTTCTGCGATATGTACCTGTATGTGCACAAGCAGCTTGCAAATCAATGGTGCCACATCAGCAGGGGAGCATTCAGCAGAGCTCAAACATGAGACGCATGTTCAGATGCCAAGATGGCGGCAAGACTACCTGTAGCTCAGGGTATATGGTCTGACGAATGAGTGCTGAAATGGCTGGGCGCATGCGCCGCTGTTGCTGCAAGGTTGTCACTGGATGACCACACAGTATGAGCCGCTCAAACAGTGACTGATTCAGGTTGTAGCCTCGCCCAGACTCACACTGTACAGGCAACAGTGCTGTCAGGTTCTGCCACCTACCACAGTAAGTAAAACTCATGCAACAGCTCTTCTCAAGGGCAGCAAGCAAGCCTTTAAACAACCTGCACTTTCTTGCTGATACCCCCTGCTGTAGTGTTACCTGGCACTTTTGTACAGAGCAAACAAGGTGTGATCTCACTGGGGCTGTTAAATAGGGGCACAATCATTAGAAAAAACGCTGGTGACAGAAAAGGCAGCCTAGACCGACCTGCATCTCATACAGTTGAGCCTTGGGGCGCAGCTGCTCATGGTCCCCAATGAGAATCAGGTGCTCAGTGGAGGGTGCAAGGCTGGCCAGTATGTGCGCCTCCATCACTTCAGCTGCCTCCTCCACAAGCACAATCTGCAGAGAATGACCTGCTTGATGCCACATCCTGGCAGCTGAATTCCGTGCAGCGTCTCAGGTATGTCCAGGCATTGCAATGTTGCTGAGCCGTTTGTGCAATGGCATAGAGTTGGCTCACGTGTTGGTGCAGACAGAGACTTAAGCGTGTTCAAAGCAAGCATTGCCAACAGTGTCCTCGCACCATTGCTAGTAGATCTGCTCAGCGTACCACCCCTGCAGTAGGTTCATCACAGGCTGCATCAAGTTGCTGACAATGTCTGCACAGTACATGCGCACTGAGGGTACCTTGGGGCCAATGGCTGCGACCAGCTCTTGCTTGCTTGCCACTCCATTTGTGGTCATCCCAATCACCTGAGCGCGCTTCAGCACATTCATGTCCAGGTCAGCGTACACGCACTGAAGCTCCTGGCGAACCTCTGCCAATCTCTGCATGTGTCGCTGCAGGTCTACAATGCATGCTGCCTTCACTTTCTGGATCAGGTGCTTGTTGACCCTTTGGCGCTCGTCCCTGTAAACAGGAAGTTCAATAGTAGTGAATAAAGCAGCAGCAGTAGCTCAAGCATGTGGTGGACAAATCATCATGGTAATCAGCCTTGGAAATGATCACAAACACAAAAGCACTCCTGGGCTGTGAATGGATGAGACAAGCACACATTGGCAGCTTCAGCAAACTTGCAGCTTGCCAATACATTTGGCATTGGGGGTATGCCGACAAGGCTTTGCAATGCAATGCACATGAGGGCATGACTGCTGCAGCAAGCCACTTTGCCTGCATTTGTCTGAGCCAATGGGTGTGCATACTGATGAAGATTGTCCACCTGGTTAAAGTCCAGGCATCACGCACGCCAAGCAGCTCTTGCACTCCACGCACCCTTGAGCTGCTTGCACTGGCAGCTGGCTGAGAAGCTGCTGCTGTGCCATTGCCTTGTGTGCTTGAAGTAGCAGCATGTGCGCGTGAGGACACTCCCTGCAGCCAAGCAGTTACAAATCTAGTACTAATTGTTGCTAACCTACTACCCTGATAGGTGGCTGATAGGAACAGCTTGATTGCAGAGTATAAAAGCAAGCAAGCAAAGGCCAGGTATGAGGTGCTGTCGAGCAGACAGCACAGCTGCTGATCATGCCATGCAATGTGAGGGACGAGTGACAGTTTGCTGTGTCACAAGGCTTGCTGGTGCCAGGAGAGGTGACCTACCTGATCTTTCAGTGGCCCAAAGCGGTTGAAAGCTAAGACTGCAGGGGTAGGTTGGCTGGCAACAGCTACTGCAGCTGTGGCAGATGCTCTGTCTTCTTGTGTCATACCATTCCCATCCTTGCTGTTTACCCATTGCCACCATACCTCCTGAGGGTGCAGCTTGAATTGCTCGAATCCATCCTCATCCCATACCTCTGTGTGCTGCTTGCTTAGCTGCACAGGGGTGATGCTGCAGTCAGCCTTGCTCAAGCAGTGTGCAACCATCTGATGGTCTGTTTGGTCATGACAGATCAACCTGATCAAGTTGATCAACATGTCATCAGGCCACATGCTTGTGTAAGACTACTTCATCAAGACACATGCAAATCTAAAGCTTGTGGCAGACAGGGGATTCAATGCTTGTGAGTTACGCTTACCAAAGACTTGTACAGTTGAGGTGCTGTAAGCTGCAAAGTGTCCGCCACATCTGACCAGGCAGGATACCTGCATACCCAAACAATCGACTCTGCCTTTTGCACAACTGTGAATTGGGCACCAATGCAGAAATTGTTCTGAAGCTAGTTGCCAGCTCAGCAATTCAAATTGGAGAAAGCAGCATGAATTGGGACTGAGCCTGCAACCAAACAAAACCTTGCAACTGAGGCTGCTGAAAAGCTGCTTTTGTATGCCAATTGAGCAAAGCCAGCAAATGACTGGCCGACCGTTTTGCTTACTTCTTGAAAAGCTGCTGTCTGAGCCTAGCAATACTCTGCTCAATAGTCTCAGAGCGAGTGTGGCAGTCGCGCTGTAGACAACGCTGTGAGCGCAAAGATTGTGCTAGCTTGGACCTCTCATATAGAGTATATTGCGCCAAGACATCGGACTTGCACCTGAAATGACCATAGGACAGTGTTGAAGCCAGGTACTGATAACAAGCAGCATGCTGCTGGCGATACTCAATAGCCTCATTGCACATACTGTTGCAACCTGATGATCTCGGCAATATGTAAGCACAACAACATGTGCCCAAATGCATGCAGTCTTACTCAACACAGCTGCACTCAAATCCAGTCTAGCAAGAGTGCTTACCCAGTCCCAACACGGACAATACCAGTGATGCCAGCAGCATGCAATGCCTCCAAGAACTGGTCCAGGGCATGATTGGTAAGACACACAATCAAGATAGGGCCGACCACTGGCTGAGCTGAAGGCTGCCGTCTCAAGCTGGTTGCTGCTGGTGTTGACATCGTGTTTGCCAGCAAAGCCTTGATGAGCTCAACCCCTACATAGCTCTTGCCTGTCCCTGGAGGGCCTTGGATCATGGCCAGCTCCTGAGACAAGGCTGCCTGCACACCAGCTTTCTTCATGTGTATCACCATGATTTGATGTCATATGTCACTCATGCCATGTGAGCATGACTGCCAACCTGCTCATGCATCTACAATCAGAGCAAGCACTCCCAGATTTGCATGCAACCAGCAGGGTGACAATCTGATGAGCAACACATGGGTCTAATACGCGACCATCGCAGCCTGGTTACTCATCACCTAGGCATCAGATCCCAGGACAACAACTACTGGGTTGTCGTAAGTGAGCTGTCATTGGTGAAGAGATGCACCTTGATGGCTCCTCTTTGTGCTGGATCAAGGGTGGTGTACTGCAGCAAGGCCTCCTCTGGCCAGACCCCATTTAGCATATTGACCCTCCTCAGAGCAGCTTCTGATGCGCTGTTCCTCTTTGGTGGGGCGATGAGACATGACAGGTCAATGGCATTGCTCTCTTGCAAGTAAGCTGGAGGTGGTACTGCTGCCTGGGAGCTGCTTGAACTGCCTGTGACAGAGAACTGGTTGCAAATGTGGAAGAGACAGTGACACCATCCAGGGCCGCATGCAGCACATGCACTGCAGCAACTTCAGCAGAGTCTGAGTCAGATGGCAGCATTCTCAGCAGACTCTCACTCAGATCGCAACGCCTTCAGCACATCTTCAGTCAGATTACAGCATCCTCAGCAGAATCTCAATCAAATCTTGCGTAAGGGACACGACGTGTCAACACAATGAGTTTGCTATCACCTGTTGTAGCATCAGTGGTGGGGAGGCGTATGATGTGATGCGCCAGAGGCGGGTGGTGACAGCGCTGTAAAGCCTTGAGGAATGGCTGCAAGGCAAAGAAGCTGCTGCCAGCAGCCTGCAACAACACTGTCCTGCCTGCTGGCTGGCCTTCAACAGTTGCTGAGAGAAGGCTAGTGATCTCAGAGCCTTCACACAACCTGCACCAGCCCAATACATGGGTCAGGGAGCACATGACTGTATGAACTTGACCATATGAGTTTATTGAACTCAGCATGCTCGAGGCGTATATGGCAGCGTTTGTTACACAGAAAGAGGGGAGAGCGCCCAGCTAAAGCGGTTTGCACATGCACCTGCACACAAAATATCAAACAACAGGCAGTCGTTGCAGCACTGCATCGAAACCTTTTGGAAATGTAACATGGTTAGTGACAGCTAAAACTTGAATTTCAGCCTGTAACGAAAATGGCATGCTACCTGATGCCAATGGTAGGGCGCCGATTGTGTTGTCTTGGAGCCAGGAGCTGCTCATCTCTCTCAGAGATGATGCAGGAAATGATCTTGACGTTGACAGACCCAGCTGCAGCGTCTGTTTCAGTTGATGGCGTCTCAGTCCACAGCTGCACCAGAGTGCCATGCTGCAGCCGCTTTGTCATCTTCCAAAACTCGACTCGCTCCTGAGGTTTCTTGCTCTGGTTGGATGGCAGATCATCAAAGCTTATCTGCAGGGTGACACTGGAAACTCAGTACCTAGAAAAAAGAAAAAACAAGCTATGGTAAGACTCATAGCATCATTTTCAACTTCAGCTGAACAATTCACCTGAACAGATTGACTTTGTCTCTGCCATTGTGTTTGAAACACTCAAGGGCATACACACTTAGCACTATTCAAAGGGATGACTCACATGATGACTCAAAGGATAGTTCAATGGGTGACTGAAAGGATGACTCAGAGGAGTGTTGCAGCCCACAAGCAGGTCAGGGTGTGTCATGCCCATTCTCACCATGAAGACAGCGCCAGGACCTCGTTTGGGGATGAACAGATCCTGAACCTGTGCATTTGTGTACACTTGGAGAGTACCCTCTTGCACTGCCTGTGGCCAGGGCACCTGCTTATGTCCTTTTTGCTGATTGGGCATCACTGCTGCTATCCCTCCGCTCTCTTTGAACTCAGTAATGCTAGTGAACAACTCCCCCAGACCATCATGACGAAACAACCTGAGAGTTGAATGCTGATGAGTGAGCAGAGGAACGACCTGACTTATGCAGAACAGAAAATGATCAAGCATGTAGTGCTGGTGCCCACTGCTGTGCAGGCATTCCTAATGCAACAGCTGAAAGGCTGTCAACCTCATGGCTGGCAATGACAAATGCATGTTGGTAGATCACAATGAATGCTCTCTCAGTAGCAATACTGTCCTTGTCGTACTCATCCCCACCATTTAGCACATGACTGACATAGATAGGAGATAGCCAGACGCTGTGCTGCAGTGGTGCAAAATACAAATAGCTGACCTGAATTGCATGTCAAGATGAGCTGCTTGGGAGGCAGGCTGCAGATGCACGACTGTGCCAGCTTGATTGCATGGCAGATATGGGGGAACGGTGCACAACATCTCCTCTTGAGTGGGCGCAATACTGATGCTGGCAATTCTGGCAAAGTCATTATCATGCCTGCAACAAGCACGGGCCTCAGCAAAACCTTAGTGAGTAGGGGTATGCATGTCACTGGCTGCATTGTAGCTGGCTTGTGTCAGATGAGACTACCCTTGCCAAGCCACATGCACAGTAGATGCTGCTAATCGCATAGCCAGCATTTGTACAGTTGTTGATGTGCGACTCAGTAGCACCCTGACTTGGTGTAGGTTGGACCGGAAACAAACGTGCATTTGACAGTTGTTTTGTCCAGCACAGACACAGCATTCGACACTCCAGATGGATTACCTAGGTCCCTGCTTCCTGTGCATGCCTGGCCCACTTTGTGCTTCTTCTGCTTGTGAGATGCGAGTTGCTGCACGCTGCTGTGAATGCAAGGAACGCAACTGTGCTGATTGAGCAGCTTGTGTTTGAGCCGTCTGATAGTCTCCCTGCTGGCTGGCAACAAGCCTGCAAAGCAGTCAGATTTTTGACTGCTCACGCATTCAGAGGTTCTGGCATGTGAAGTGGCAACATGTCAACCTCATGGACCAGCTAATTACTGAAACATGGAATACTTTCACCTGCTCAATCTACTCAAGCCGCTGCTGAGAGAGCTTTCTCCTGCCATGCTGCCTCTGCTCGTAAACATTGTGTATGCTTGCTGCAATACAGTAATGTGGCGCTGCATATGGCTCAGCTTTTCCTCAGATGAGCCACTGGATCGTGACATGAGGTGCATCAGGAAACTGACAACAATCTGCATCATCTGCACCCATGTTCTTGGCTGCCATACAGAGGCATCCTGCAAGTCAGCAAAGGTCGCCAAGTGAAAACATGGCTTGAAGACCAAGGTACATTGCGGTTGTTACATGATTGACTGATGCAGCGATCAGCACAAATTAGGCAATCAGGAGCCCGTTTCAAGATACTCAGGTCTTAAAACTGAACTCAGAAGTTGTGGCATTACAGTGCCACGTGGTCCAGTACATACGATGGGTTGAGAAGCTCTGAAACCCTGTAAGATGATATATACGGTGTCACAAAAGGCTCACCGTCTTGCTTTTGCTGTCTGTTATGCTGCCTTGCTTGCTCAGATCAGTCACACACTGGCACACCTTGTGCAGGTCCAAACTGCTCTCAATCACTGAAACAATGGGACTGTAACACTGGCTAAGGACGGTGTTTGCAAAGCTTGGCAGCCCAAGGAGATGCAACAAAGCGCAGATGACTCGCTGAAAGGATGCCTTGGACCTGTCACTGCCTGCCTGCAGAGTACAGCTGGTCTCTAGCTGTCTTGCAGTAGCAGTCACTATGGAAGTTGCAGTAGAAGCACCCTCACCTGAACAGAGACTGGATACGAACAAATGTCTCTGAGCCTAGACAAGCCTCTTTTATCCCGACTCCCTAGCTGGTCTAGCACAAAGGTTGGATCAATAGCACACTCATTGATTGCGGCGTTCAAAAACCGCTCCATGTCGCGTGAGCTTGTGAAAGCCACCGACGTGCTTTCGGTTGATGCTATCAACAGTGTGGAACTGCTTGCTGCAGCAGGCCTCTGCAGTGCACAACTGCTGTAGCCCACATTCGGTCAGAATGTGCTTGAAGCGTTCGTGGTGCATATTTTACCTGGAGACCTTGAGGTCCGGCAAGATGGTCGTGGGTGTGTGGCGCTGAATGGTGGCCCCTGCCACGCCCATCAGGGACTGATCTCCCACGAGAGCGTCCATGCCCTCGAGTCGCCCCACCTCGTCTCTGACGGTCCATTACAATCACACCCTGCAAGAAATGTTGCTTCAGAAGAAGCCCGTGACTGGACGCGCTGAAGGCCTATTGGTGTGAAACGACTTCGCCATATTGAGGTGATCAGGTGCCGGCAGCGCTTGCCTCGTGTCTCTCAGCGCTGTGCCACCAGTGCACGAGATTTCTACAGTTCTGTGATTGAGATCTGTAGCACATTCCATGCTTGAACATGCTGCATCGGCGGAGCTGTGCTCTGCGATGTCAGTCTGCAGAACAAGCTTGTTAAGGTCCGTTTGCAGAACAAGGTCGATCCCCCAGGGACTGCTATTGCGCTGAGCGCTGTCGTGCTGCGAATTGCATCGGCAGCAGATGCTAAAGATGATGCAAAAGGTCATGGTGCGCATATTCGAGCTGTTAGCCGTGTTTAGCACGGCAGGTTTGTTCAACACGGCAGGGTCGTTCGTGCTTCACTTCGCGAAGAAGCATCTCAAGCTTGAACGCCGGGTTGTTCCTTTGTCTTCTTCCTTAGTTTGATGGTGTTACTGTTGCATCCCGTTGCAGACGCATCCCTGGACGAATCCCACACTGTCCGGCGCTCCACAAACTTGTGCAGCAGTATGCTCCTGTTTTTTCCACGAACA
>JAABUK010007179.1_pt1 | contig 16201 bp, 19 predicted proteins | sample 5559141 | NCBI WGS metagenome assembly JAABUK01 (sample SAMN10711869, study PRJNA513367) | rock metagenome | isolation source: Antarctica rocks | place: Antarctica: Victoria Land, Pudding Butte nord | collected 2016-01-03
TTCTTGGCAGAGCCTGCTTCATTGCTGACTGCAGGTTACCTGCATGGCTTTGACAAATTCATGAACCTGGTGCTGATGAATGTGGACGAAGACTACACAGTCATGATACGTGTACCACATCCTTACACAGTCATGGTTCATGAGCCTGCTGACCCACAGCCACCACCCATGTCTGTTTCCTACCCCATGGCAGGTGGGTACGGACCCCTGTGCTCACTCTGCATGCTCTGTGCCACTATGATACTACCATTGTTATTGTTGTTATGCTGAAGGCCAAAACAGGACCATATGCACAGAGTTTTGAGGACTGCACTTAACTGATCCTGGGCAAACAGAACGAGTGAGTGAGTGAACAAATGAATGACTGAATGAGTGGATAATGAATGCCTGCATGCATGCATGGGTGAATGAACGAACAGCTGAATTGATACATGCATGACTGAGTTAGTGAATGGATGACTGTTGTGCACACAGCCTCTGGCGCATTGACTGGCCTCCTTGCAGTGGTGTCGACTGCGGTATGTGGTCTAGTCACAAAGTCTGTAACTTTCACAGGTTGCAGGTCTGTGGAGCAGCTACGACAAATGGCAAGCTCACACAGCTGTGTTTTCTATCATCGTGCAGTTGATGTCCACGGGTTGAGTTGTGAGAGCAAGCAGTGTTCTCAGACGCTGGCAGAGCAAGCATACCCTCCGTCATGTCAGCTGAGCAATTCTTCCCTTAACGTTCATTTTCAGGCACTGCAAGACAACGTGTGCTTTTTCAGGTGAGCAGGGACAGCAGCTTGTGATGGTTCAGAAGCAGGTCAACAAGTTCCGGTGGAAGCGAAAGGCAGAAAGGCGCAAACGGCGCCTTCATCAGGTCTTCTTGAGAGGCGACAACATAGTCACTGTCACGCCAGTCCTGCGTGACGTTGAAAGAGACTGGTCTCAGCTGGTGTACCAATGGAGAGCTGCTGGGTTCCCGGACGCTGCTTTAGTCACCCCAGCTTCTCTTGCAGCTGCTGCTGGTGCCTTGCCACCGCCGCCACCGCTGCCGCTTCTGTTTCCACCGCAGCGTTTGAGTCCCACTGCTGTGCAAATGCTGCCGCGATGGGCTGGTGACAGAAGATAACTATGTGTGGTTGATACAGTATCTTTTTGGCAGTCTCGGCCTTATGATGACCAAGCAATGTTGTTACCATGCTTATTATTGATATTTTGTTAGTCACGGCCTTGTGATGGCCGATGTTCAATTAGATGTCATCAGATCACCAGTTGCTTTGGTTGGCCTCAACTCCACCAGTATTGTACTGACTTGTGCTCCTCAGCACATACAAATATCTGGTGGAACTCTCACGCTAATAGAATCATATTGTACACAGGTGTCACCTGACAGGGCAAGTGTGTGAACGGTTGAAGTAGTTCTGCTGAGCTAGTTTCATGCAGTGCACATGCCGTAGCCTGCATTGCAAGACTAGATACATATACCTGCTGACAGACTGATGCTGCAACAAGCAAGCCTGTGCAGACACGATCAGCTCAATTCGCAAATGGCTGCGCATTGCATTGCTGGCCTTATCACATCCGTGTTAACTGGAATTTGAACAAACGGAGCACAGGCTGCATCAATAGCAGCAATTGCCATTGAATTGCTTCACTCTGTTGGGTTGTAGTACTCTGAAGCACACATATCGCGGCAGGGGGCAAGAACAAGCAACACAATACACAACATAGCTAAGTAAGCAAAACCACATGGTGTTTTGTCCAAAATGACATGACAGCTAAGCTCTTCACGCTGAATGCATGTATCCCACATGCAGGTGCTCTCACTGGCTCTTTACAGAATGCTTCTTCTTGTCTGCTCTGCTGAAAGCTCTGAGTGCTGCAGATACAATCAGCCTACCCCAGTACACGTTCAGTATCCAACCTGCAACATACATACTGCGTCAGAGCTGTACTTATCAGCGGCCATGTGGGATAGGCCAACACTACTTTGGTGACAAGACACTGTTTCCAGAGTGCTGTAGGGATCCCTAAGGCATCCCTTAGGGATGCTGCAAGCCACTTGTTGTGATGCCAGCAGCATGGATGACTCACCCAAACCAAACAGGGCAACAACAACCTTGTATCCCAGCGGTATGGAAGACTGTAGCCATAAATGCCTGCAGACACAAACTGAGACTTATTTTCTGGTTTCATGGGTTAGCCGTCTCTGGTTGATACTCAATGCAGAAGGACTCTAAGCAATGACTGGAATGCAGTAGGTGCATTGGTTAAGACCAAGGCACAGCACTGTGTATTCAAGCAGACCAAATGGTGTAGAGAAAGCAGTCTTTGGCACGAGTATTGAAGACGCATCAGGTCCATAGTGAAGTGATGGGCCACAGTAAAGCTCTGGTTCCAGTGAAAGCAATTGCCCAAGGCTGGGCAAACCCATAGTCTTGACTGGAGATGCAAAAGTGATAGGGGGAGAACTCACCTCAACCTGAAAAGGTCCAACAAGCCAAGTCCATACAGAATCACTCTAGAAACAATGAAAGAAACCAACAATGCCAGGCCATTGTACAGATAGCCTGGACCGTCCTTCCAGCCCAAAACTGCAAAGTGCCATCTGTATACAGACAGAAATGCCTTTTCCAATCTGTTGTTTGTTTCAAAGTTGAATTGATCTTGCACGCTGTGCTGTATGTGAAGACACATGCATGGCCTCATCAGAGCATGCAAAGACGATCAATCAAGCTCTGCAGAGAAAAGCGCATCTTGAAAGTCAGAAGGCAAACCTGATGTTCAGAAATGGTGTAGACACCTCTGTAAAGGCCAACCAAGAGAATGCGTAAGCCATGATGCTGTGTGCTACCACATATGTGGCTGCCATTAGAAAGATGAAATGATGCAGAATGGCAGTCGGGTCTTGCAACTCTTTGTAGTACCAGACCATCACAACCATGTCATATACGAGGTAGCCTATAAATATTCTGGCAAAAAAGTCTGGTGCCCATACTATTCCAAATATCGAGCTATAATCACTCAGATGGCGTGTCTCCTGCCAAGTCAGGTACGCGCCTGGCACACAGTCGAATCTTGGTGACATGTGCAGTGTGAGTCGTGCATGGCTCAAAACGCAGACTGAGCAGCCAATTATTCACGTACCCAACACCAGCACAACAGCGTGTATGCTGGAAACCACTCTAACGTTCCATTCTATGCGATCTGCACGCTTGAGAGGCTTACGAGGCAACGCACAGCCGCTGATAACAAGGACAGCTAGTGTCAGTGTACAGATCAGAAACGAGCCGACAATTGTCCAGGGCGATGCTCCCCATTCGCCTCCTTTCGGAGTGATCAACAGCCTTTCCCACACGTCTGTCAACATTGCGGCGACGGGTGCGCACACCTGGCTCGGCAGCAGTAGTGCCAACGACTGTTTTTGATTGAGCGCATGTTGTTAGTCAGAGGAATCTGTAGACAGCGTGAACGGTGACTAAACCTTGTAGAGAGTTTAATACTCGCAGAAGGTGCTGACAATCTGTAGGCAGTTTCCTTCACAACTTTTTGATAGCAAGCTTGCATAATGCGACTGCACCCTTGTGGGGTGCTGCTGCACATTGGATCCATCTATCACAAAAGGTTTGGACAAGATTAATTGTACTTTAGAGCGACGGACAAGTAGCCATTGTACATGGCATTGTGTGCATTCATGTGGCATAGCCTCAAGCTCCCTGGTCAGTGCAGAAGCAGACTGTGTTACGAAAGCTACGACTACCAGTACTCCAAGCAAGATGACCCATTGCTAAGGTTCAGAACACAATACTACTAGTAGTAAGTACTCCAAAGTACTCCAGCCATGAGCAAAGTTAACTGCATGTGGAAGCACACCTAAGCTCTTCACACACTACATGAGAGAGCTCGGACTTGCTCAGTCATGCATGCAGAGCGTTCCCGGCAAAAGGAGACTCGGAGACTCTCTGAGAGACACCAGGGAAGACAGAGTCTGCTTGTGCAGCTGATGACATGTCTCAGCCAGAGCAGACAGGCACTGTCCTGGAAGGTAATCAAGGACTCGTGGCTCTATGTGTACAAGGCTTGTCAACGACATGGAACTCTGTAGACCCACAGTGCAGATGAAGCTTATGATCTTGGCTTCAGTAAAGACTTGTCTTGATTGAGCAGCTCATGCATCTCAGCGACATCAAGATTCACCTGTGCTGCAGGGGCCCTAGACTAAAGCTAGACGAGCAAAAGCGTTGTGCAGATTAGCGACTCAACTGCCATTGCTTTCACGGGCAAGAACTGTTTCTTCCATTGATCTGCTCCTTTGACTGATACAAGGCTGCACATGATGGTGCATCATCCATTGGCCAATGAGATTGCAGACACGCACAATGAAACATGCTCAATAAATTGCTACCACAAAGAGAGAGAACTGAGCTTGTTCCACCGTTGTATCTGGGATCCAACAAGAAGCTTGCATGCGCCATAAGCATGCAGATATGTCAGACATGCTGTCACAACCTACATGCAAGCGACGGTATGACATACAGTAAAGACGCCTGTGTTGACATTCAAGCCCACCCTTTGAGCCAGCATGTAACTGTGCAGGGAATCAAAATATCTTACACACATCAGCCTTCTACCCCAGCTCTGCTACATATATGCTACAGAATGTAATAGTGCAGGAAAGTAAGCTTCCTGACATGCTAGTAATGCGCATTCTACCTCAGCTCTGCTACACAACACATTACTAACAACCTGAATGGATCAAAATGCCTCAACAGAAAGTACCTTGGATCAGGATCACTTCCCTTGATCATCTTTATCTCGTTGCATTAGCGTCTCACGATTATCATACTCCCAAAACAAGTTGACGTCTGCCAACATGCCAATGATTGTGGCTGCCATGCCACACTTCTGCAAGCATCAAGATCAAAACTCAAGATTGGATGATCGATTGTTTTTCACCTGTGCCAGCCTTTGCTCTCGCATCAGCCAGGTAGGTATCAGGTATGCCTCACCCCAATCCAGAAGGCCATACAGCAGGCAAACCTCAGGAGTCTCAGCACAAACCACACAGTGCACAAACCATTATGAGCTTCTTGAGGGCATGCAGCACAACTAGACAAATGCTTTGCATTTCCACCTTATTACGTTTCAACCTGTATGCACAATGTGTGCAGCATCGGCTGGTGGGCGTATCAACCCTGCACAGGTTCAATGATTTGCTGTTCTTCAATGACACACAAACATCAGCGCATCTAGGATGTCCACACGCTTCTGGAGAGGTACAATTTTCGCTTGTAACATCTTGCTTTTCATTGTGCCTCTCAAGTTTTGCTAGTGGGCTGATATACAAACACAGAGATATAAAGAGAACAAGTCCACAGCAGATCAGTGCATGTGTGCTGTCTGTTACCTGCAAGTCTTGAGGTGTGATGTGCAGAGGGTCTTCAGGCTGAGCCATGTCAAAAACCTCATCCTTCACATCCTCAATGTTCAGCTCTGGGTACAGTCCACAGTCCACCCACATCTTGTAGATGTGCCTGAAGAAGGTGTACACATCTGCCTGCACCACAGCACCAAGTCTGGCAGTGAGCTTGATCTTCACGACCTGGGCAGCGCGGTATAACACTTGGCTTCTCACTAGATTGATGCCAAAAGGCGCAGTCTTTTCTTTTCTGTTCTTTTTCTTGGACCTTCACAGCGATCAAGCTAGATGACCTGCCCGGTACACAATTATTGCACATGTGATGATGCACAAGAGGATATGCTGCAAAAAGGTAATGGTACTTGACTGATGCATTTTATTGAAGTGCCTCGAGTCAGGATCTGTGCCTCAGTTTCCCAGTATGCTTGTTCCAGTTGCATGTTGGGTGAGTGCCACTGCTGAGACAAGACAAGACCACAAAGTTTGGCATTGACCAAAGAAGAAAAGCCCAAGGATGAGATCACATTGGGCTTCCCTGATAGGGAGTGCCTCAGCAGCACTGGCAACAGTACCCCAGCAGCACTGGAAAACCCAAAACAACTCCACGATGTAGAAACGCGTTTTTACTGTTCCCAGACGTTTTTCTATTTAGCTTGCCAGTGTAGGATGACATTGCTAAATGAAAATAGATGTTGCACGATTGAAAAGAGCTGTGCATCTCACTGAGGCCTTGTCTGTACATAGACCCGGGATGTGCTGATTCTGCTACCCAACTCAGCCTGTCTGAAATTTCACGCAACAAGGTCTTAGCCAGTCCTTCTGCATTGTGACCCATACCTGAGAAAGGTATCCTCTGCCCTTCAAGTCAAGCACAGGGAACAGGTACTGGATGCCGGCCAAGCTGCTACCTACTCAGCCTTTCTGAGACTTCATGCAACAAGGTCTTAGCCAGTGTGACCCATACCTGGGACAAATATCCTCTACCCTTCAAGTCAAGCACGGGGAACAGGTATTGGATGCCGGCCAAGCTGCTTCTGTTGTCCCAAGCCAGCATGAAGTCCAGAAAGGCCCCGAAGTCCATCTGGTTGGGGTAGCCCTCGGCCCTGCATGTCTTGTGGGACACCAAGTGCTCCTCATACACTCTATCAAGGAAGATGGGTGAAAAAGACCCTATGGTGTTCCTGCAGCAGCGGCACATGCTGTATTTGAACAGACAAAGGCTCTATACACATGGTCTGCATGTGGTAGCAACTATAGGGACCATGCAGAGGGGATGCTTGTAGAGCCACTGGGATAGCACCTGACATGACATGGTCAGGGTCCTGAAGGCCTGGTGTCAAGGCAGCTCATAGTTTCAAGCTATACCCTCTGGACTGACAAAACCTGAACCAAACATGAAACAAACATGTGACCAGAAATGCAGTTGCAATGCTAGCAGCATGGTCTGTGCCTTCTATTGACCTCCACGCACAGTGCAAATTGCAATTGTGCATCATTCAACTGTGACTGCTGAGGCTGCTTCAATTTACAGGCTGAACCTTACACCCAAAGCGTGGCACAATGGATCAAATCATGTGAGAGCTCACCTTCAGCGCATAAGTCATGCTTTTGGGTTATCCCGCCCTTTTCATTCTACTAAACGTCCTGTTTTGTACCTGTTTGCGTTTTTGCGCCTTGTCAATTCGCTGGCCATATGCGTGTGGCTTCTGATTTATGGACAGGAGTGTTTGCGCGAGACTGAGATTGAGATGGAGCTTTTATTCCCTTGCTTGGGATGGGCAATGTTGTGCAGCTGCTGTATGCAAGCATCTCTGACTTGACCCCCAAGCAAACAGACACTTTCAAGCAGTTGACTCACGCGCAGAACTCATGCTTGCTGAGGTGGCCGTTCATGTCTTGGTCCAGTTGGAAGAAGATGTGGCGCAGCCGCTCAGCGTTGCCCTTGCTGAACCAGCCCTCCTGGGGCTGTTCCGGATCAGCCTCGACCCTGAGCTCCATCAGCTCATACCACATGCTGCTCATCACGATGTCCCTGATCTTCACCCTGCATCCCATCAAACCAAAGTCAGGAGCTGCTGCTTGTGATCTTCACCCTGCATCCCATCACACCAAAAAGTAAAGCTGCTGCTTGCGATCAGTAATCATGGTGGCATTTTGTGTTGTATGAATTAGCACTCTTCGATTCTAGTTCCATGCATCAGGGTTCCATTTCCATGCGCTAGGGTTCCAATTCCATGCATCAGGGTTCCGCTTCCATGCAGTAGCAGCTCATACACCCTGTAGAGAAGCCCTGTAGCAGATGGCAAGAATCCATCAATAACAGGCTTAGCCCAAAGAAGCTGCTATGGAGGCACTTGGTGTAGTCTCTCAAAGCAAGCCTGCAGAATCTGGTACAATGTGATGTAGGCTGCAGGGCATGAGCATGTGGGGTGGGGTGGGGTTGGAGTGAAGTGGGGTGGGGGTGTTGTGTTGTACACAGCCATGCAGCTCAGTGGGACCAAAACATCTTGCAAAGAGTATGACAGACAGAGCTTTGCTTCAAGCTAAGTGGCATCGAGCTTCTTTGAACAAGTCCTCTGGGACATGATGGGGACTCACTTGCCCTTCTTGCCTAGGAAGAAGAGGAACTTGCGAGCAGCTATCTGGGCATAGGTGTCGACTGCCATGCTTTGGTCTATGCCTTGCAGCCCTGGCAGCTCCGGAACCAGAGCAGCAATGTAGGCCTGCAGCTCTGTGTCAGTCACAGCGCCATCTCCGTCGGTGTCAAAGCAGCCCATGTGAATCATCTGTACGCGCATGTGAATCATCTGTACATGCATGTGATCTCATATGTACATGCGTGTAACACATCTGTATATGCACCAGCGCTAAGCACATGCACAAGAGCAGGTATGGTCTGACATGTAATGAATACAAATTGCTCAGTGTATGTGAAACCCCCAGTCATTGTCTGTTGACTCCTCTGATTGACTCTTTCCTGGAAGGACAGGAAACTCTGCTTGAACGATTGATTGGCTGAAGGAGGAAGCCGGCATGTTGGAAGATATGCACAGCGTCATTTGACTTGTGATTGAGCCCATATGAGGGGCTGTAACAAGCCAAGATGCGTGTAGACAGTGTGCATACGTGCTGCACAGGCCATTGGATGCCCACAGAAGTAAGCAAAACATCCTGTCATACACCAGCAGCAACATGTAGGCCATGTGACCATGACTGCAGATGTTTAAACATGGCACATATTGCTATACAACACAGCTCACACGACCCCCGTGGGTTTATGGGCTTGAGGGTTCGTGAGAACCCTAGGACGCTTACAAAACCCCACAGCGCGAGCAAACATAGTATGGCGATTCCAATATGCAGCATGCTGTGCAGGATTGCAAGACACTGGCAGCATCTGAGCAACCAAGTGTGCCTTGGTCACCATACTGCAGTATACAAGCAAGCCCATGCAAGCGCATGACAAGTGATTGCGTTCAATGGTAGTCAAGCTTTCAGGTGCGTGAACAAAACCTGCTCTGTCAGGATTGACCTGAGCAAACAGCATACCGTCTGTAGCATGGCATTCTTCCTGACAATGTAATGGTGGAAGCAGGGAATGGAGATAGTGCCCTGCAAGTCCTTGCTCATCTGCAGGAAGACTGAGGCTGTGAAGTATGGACGCACTGCTGGCAGTTTCAGGGCATCTGTGCACTCAGTCGCCGCCTGCAAATGCATGAAGCATAACTTGCGCAGAAGACAATCAAGTCTAGAAAGTACATTTTCAGTGCCAACAACTTGAAGGCATCTGTGGGCTCACTAGCTGCCTGCAAAGGCAGTACAAACTTGATCTCAATAGTTCCAATCGAAGCTCTGGGGAAACTTCAGCCGTGCTGCTATGTGATGGCTCAGACTGGAGAATTGCCTTTACGAGGCTGTTTCCACCAAAAGGAGATGATGCAGTGCTCAAGGTCCCAGAAGGATGACAGAAATTGTGGTCTATACATGTACGGTGTTACATGTAGGTTCAGAACTGGGGCAGTCAGTCTAGACCTGGCAAATCATTGATGAATGTCAAGGGTATTTACATGCGGAGCCCAGTGACATATTACCTGACAAAAGTCATCATAGTGCAATCTGCTGTCATCAGGGCTGTTTGCGGCTTTGGTGGCATGCCGCAGAAGGCAGAACCAGACATCATCCAGCTGAAGCTGCCCTAAAATGTTGTGACTGCATATCTGCACGTATGCACTTAGAATTAGCTAGGTCACCAGCATGGACGATTGTACTTGAGAGTTTTGCCCAAAGTGAACATGCCAAAATGCATTGAACATGGCCAATTGCAGTGAAGGCCATGAGGTGTGAGCAAATGTTTTCTATGCTTGGAGCTGCGCAACAACCAACGAGATTGCAGCACAGCAGCTGACTGCAGCACATTGGCTGGTTGCAGCAGACCAGCAAAAAAACGTTCTCAGAGCCTGACAGCTCACCGAAAGATGTTGTAAGCGTGCAAGTTGTGTCAACTTGGACTTGATGGAGCCCTTCTGAGGTCTCTGCAGCGATCTGCTGGTAAGTTTGTTGCAAGCAGAACGTGCTCATGACGTGCTTGCGACATTTGCTAAGACTTACGGAGAAGTGGAACACTGGAATTTGCTGGTAAGATGTGCTTGGCTGAGCATCCTCAAACAGGATATCGTTGAGTTTGTTGACCACTTCTTCCTCTATAGGCAACAGCAGGCAGGTTTGCATACAACACTCATCACAACGTGACATCGTCGGTTCATGACCATATTTGGCAAGCTGTCACCTTGCTGTGCAGGTGTTCTTGCATCGGATATTGTATGTGCATATCTCCTCAGCTGATCAAGACAACTTACAGGTTTTGTCGACATCGCTGGACTGACGCCGGCTGCGGCCTCAAAACCTGGGCATACAGTCTGTGGTTTGCCACCAGCTCAGTGACTATACTGCTGCGCGTTCTGAGCCTTAAGTTGGAGTTGACTCCTATGTGCCATATGTGTGTGCGGAATCTGAATGCCCGCGGTTCTACAACGTCGCGAACGATGTGCAGATCGAGCAGATCGCAGTTACCAACGCATGAGCTGCTTTGCTCTCTCTCTCTCTTGCCATTCGAGAGCAACAAGTGCATTATCTGCTGCATTAACATGTGCAGGCAACTTTATAGCCGTCAGTGATCCTGTGTTTCTGCGGCATGGCAAGTGACAAAAACGCTACTCAAGTCGCGGATCGGCTTTTGTCTGAAGATTGGAGTGCTTCAGCTTACGTCAGGGAGTTACAGAATGAACAAGCAGCTGCGCAAAACATACTATTCATACTGCAAGATCAAGAGCTCAGAAAGCTTGAGCCTTTGATCAAAGTGCGTCTGCTCCTGGCGCCTTTGTTCTTGCGCAAGCAGGAGCGTGACAGGCTCAAAGATTCATTGCAAGTCCTTGCAGACAAACTGTGTCTGGATGACGACGAATGGGTCAAAGTGACTGCCTATGCAGTAGGCAGATATGAAGGCCACCTGGACCTTGCTGCCGTGTCCAAAGCAAGCAGAGCGGTGAGTGCTTTGCTGTGTGGAGCTAGTAGCAGCTGTATGCTTGACAGAGTTGATAGTAAGACAGACATGCCAGCATGTGTCTTCACAGTATGCCAGACCTTAAACAAGATGCAAGTTGTCTGCTAGTAGGTGGAGGCGACCTTGTCAAAGCTACAAAGCGGCTTGTCATCATCACCTGCCACGTCTTACAGGCCACTTGAGGTATGCTACATCTCTTGGCACAAGCTGGCATTCAGCTTGTTTGTTGCAGTTGAATGCCGACATGTGCAATTCCACCCCTGGCATTGGCATTGCTTGCTGTGCATCAGCTTGTGAGCTTGACTGTACCACATACCACACACACAAGCCTTGATGCATGCTGCTTACAATCAATAGCGAGTTCATGTTTCAAGACCTCTGCAGGAGCTGTACTTGAGCAAGCAAAACGTCAGAATAGCTGGTGGTGCAGAAGCTGCTGCAGCGCACGATCACTTTTCAGTCAGGTGAGAAACCAGGCTTTGCATGGCTGGCAAGGCTTTCTTTAGCCCCCCATCTATGGCTATGAAGACAAGACTACTTCAAGGGCTGAGCGTCCTTCACTGCTTAAACAACAAGCTTCTACTGAGTCAAGCAGGCAGCTAGTGCCCAATGCATTGCAGATACTCCTGCTTATAGTTTTTGCAGATGCTGTGTCTGACCCATCATTGACTGCACTTGCTTGTACAAAACCATGGCAGCCTTTCTCTGTTATGCTGAACCCCATACAGTGCTGACACACTTCGTCTGGAGTGTCCAATCCCAAATCCTGCTGCTGTTTCACATGAGTATATCTGACACAGGGCTGGAGCAGAGGCAACAGCTAGGAATCTGACGCTGCCTAGTCAGCCATTCCAGCGCAGCCCCTCTCCAGCCCCTGTCATCACCCCTGCCTCAGCACCCACCGGCTCAGCTCCCAAGGATGCTACTGAGCGGAGCTCCATTCCCTCAGGCACCAGCTTTATCCCAGGTGAGCTGTCTTTCCTCAGCCTTCCTGCACGGTATGCAGCGCTATCGAATTCCATGTGCAGCTTTAGCTCATGATACTCAGACCCTACAGATGAAAAATGCAAAAGCCGCTGCAATCTCAACCCCTACAATCTATCAAATAACCCTAACAAAGGTGAAAATTTGACCCTTTTAGGGTTTCCAAAGGCCCTTATGCTGAGAATCAGTGAGAGCTAATGCTGGGCCAGGTCTGGCGGTAAACATATCCTGGGTTGTGCACTCAGACAGCAGCTTCCTCAGGCTGCAGCATGCAGTCTGACTGCTCCTTGCTGATCTCATTGCTTTCTGGCCCAGTGAGAGTATTGCAGTGCCTGTGTCATACGCCTTTGCCCACCTTGGCTGTTAGTCAGGGGTCTATTCACACCAGCAGACGATTATGTTTGCAGTGCTGGGCTATGTGTGTGGCAGCCGGCCTGACGATGCAATCTTGAGATGGTACTTTCATGGGCTTTGCTAGGCCTTCAGGGCGCTTTGCATCATGCAGGGCAAACCAGGGAAACTCTATGCTAAGGCAGAACCCTGCTTGGCCATTGTTGTCTGTGGATGTAGACATCACTGTGTTGCTACGCTGCAGGCAGGCCAGGCGCAAAGGCAGGCCTTGGTGGCCGAGGGGCTTCCTCAAATGCAGCTGGTGCCAACATGTTCATGTCTGCTCGGCCTCCAAGTCGCCCAGTAAGCTCCTTGCCTGCATTTGCCATGCTGTGCATGCACCAGTATATCTGCCATGCAGAGGACCCTGGGTAGGCCGGTGTAATATTTCGCCTCTCACCAAATTGACGCTGAACAGTAGAGTCTTTTCTTTTGTCCTTTCTCATCCAGCAGTTGTGAACTTTAGCAGCCTGCTCTGGCGCCCTTCTGTGGCAGGGTACACAGGATGCATGCACTAAAGCAGGCTCATTCACATGGCCGCCTGTCTGATTCATGAGCTGGCTTGTATCTGAGATTTGCCTGGGTGCAAAAATGTGACTGAATGGGACCAGCAGGTCTGCCATTGAGTGTGCAGGTCCACAAAGATCAAGCATGCTGTTGAATGATGTGATCACTCTGCCCCCGGCTGCTGCACTGTGTCATGCCTTTTGCTGTGACTCAGCCTTGTCAGGCTTTGGATCCCATCACCTCACATGCTTGCTAGCTTGCTTACTACCAAAGCAGGACCTCGAGCAACAAGCCACTCAGGTCTGTCTGTCCTTGACCCCACGGAAAGACTTGTTTTGAACGAGTAGCTCAATGGACAAGTGAGCACAAAAGAAACACTAGTCAATCAGGAACCAAGTCCCAAAAAGCTTGTTTCATGATTTTGCTGAATGGACAGACAGACAAAACCAAAAACGGATCATTGATTATATGATGCAGCCGTCAATGGGAGGCAAGGCAGCAGTCAGAAAGGCGCCAGCAGGCAAGTCAGCCAAGATGCTTGATAGCACAGAGGCTTTGAACCTGAGAGCAAAGGCAGCCTTTGATCACAGTCAACGGCAGGAACAGAGGAAACCTGCTGCTAAAAGGTGTGTCCAGGCTACTGCTGCATGTGTGTGTGTGCTGCGCGCACGCGTGTGTGTGTGTGCATGTGGGTGTGGGTTTTCAAACATTTCCATGCCTTACAGGCTGTAAAATTGCTGCACCACATTGCAAAACAGCTGTATCAAATTGCAAAACAGTCAGACTGCATTGCAACATTCTGCAGATTAGCTATACCACATTGCAAAATAGCCATCCCACATGGCAATATGCATGTATGAGCTGGCATATTCAGCTTGACATATGCCTACAGTACCACAGTCACTCAGGTGTTGCATGGCTGCATTTTGGCTGATTATGATCCAAATGCCTTAGAATCACAATCATAGTCATTCACATCCTACTGCTTGCTCAGTCCAGTCATACGTCAGGTAACGTGCATGCGGCTCGGGAGCGGCGGTGCGACATCACACGTGAGTATGATTGTATTCGTTCTTCCGCTCTCGGGCGAGTTTTTAGTCGTTTCGTACTGCTTGCTGATGTGCAGGCCAGCACCACCGGAGCCTGTGCCAACAACCTCAGCTGCCCCATCAAGCCCTCCCAGGGATCCAAATTCACAGGCCATCTGGTCCCCAGACACACCAGAATATACTCCCCAGTACACCTGCCAGTACAGTGAAGAAGAAGCTGGACAGGAAGTAGGCGAGATGCAGCTTGACTCTGGTGAGGAAGGAGAAGACAGGAATGCAGCATCAGCTCCAGCACCAAGTAATTTGCAAAGCAGTCCAGCCAGTGGATCGACTGCACATGTGCAAGCTGCGTATGGGAGTGGTAGTGTTACACCCTTTGCACTGCATAGGTCAGGCAAATGAAGCAGCATGAAAGCAGAGTGGATTGTCAGATACTGATGGATTGCGTAGCTTGAAAACACTGTGAAATTGTGTCAACGTCTCCTGCGCCTTTGGCTTTTCACACATGTATGTGAACATGTCAGTCTTGGTTCTAGGCGTTCTGAGTCAGATGGTTGCCAGGCACTTACCCAGTGTAAAGCCAGCAGCACATATGTACATTATCTGGAATCGTGTCAGCAGGTCAACAGGGTACAGAGTGAGACTACATGCATGTTATATTTGGCTAGTACTGTGATAACAAGTCCTGATGCAGATGGCCATCCAGACAAGAGTTTGTCTACAGCACATGCAGTCTTCAGTAACATACAGCACATGCAGTATTCAGTAACATATAGCATGCAAGTTGGCACGTGCTCCGTCTTGAAGCCTGACTTTTGCGGCCAATGATGGCTCTGTAAGCACTGCCCGGCCACGCACATGACAATAATATACCACCATGTCCCTTGACTTTCATTACATATGCAGATTTTTGATATGCATACAATCAGCTGCTTTCTAAACCCTATAGAAAATTCGGATGCTTCTATCATCATCACCAACTCTACTGGTCCTGTTCTTCAGGACAACATCACCTTTTATAGGAATGAAAGTTGCCTTTCAGCAGTGTCAGCAGCGCTCCTAACAAGCAGCCATTTTGCATGGAACAGATGGCAAAACCCATACCTAAACCTGAACCTAGAAGTGCTGACAGCTGAACAGAACATGGATCGAGTGCTACAGACAATACCAAGTGAAACATCACTTACAAACACAATAACAGACATTGCAGTTATTGCTATTGTATCTACAGTCAATGAAATAGTGGAAAAAATAGATAGGACACTTCAAGCAGGCAGCTACACAGAGCTCAAGCTGAAGGCACATGCTTGAGCTCTGCTGCTTAGTACATGATGATTGTCATGGGCATGACAGCTTCATCCACAAACCTTAAGCACAACATACCAGGAGACAGCACCACACACAGAGGGGGAAATTGACACCAGTAACACTATTGTGCTTGCAGAGCCTGTTTCCTAGCACCCCAGAGCTCATACCATGCTAGCCTAGGATTGTGATGGTGCTCTACGTGACAGTCAAAGTGGTAGCATGTCACAAAGCTAGCTAGGCGAGTTGTGGCCCAAGTCGGATTGGATTTCTCCCAACTCATGACCTGCTGTGGGTTGTCCTTTGGCGGTCTGTGAGGCACATATGTGCCAAAGTAGAACAGCTGTGCAGCGCTCAACAGCCCAGCGCACAGCAAGAAGACCACCATGTTCTTGTAAGGCGCACCAGAGATCTGAACAGCCCCCACCATCAGGTTCAGAATCACCATCTGCTTGATTGTCAGATACTTCTTGATGAATTTGCCAGCCCAGGGCAGTAGACCGGGATTACCAGAATGGAAATCTGGGTCCTTTTCCTGGATGCCTGTGTGAAGGTGGTGCTCATGATGCGCCACCTTCATGGTGTCATAGTCCAACCCAGCATACAAAGTACCAGCTAATCGCCCCATGATCTGATTCAGCTTGGGATTGGATGGTGCTATTGCGCCATGCATTGCATCGTGCGCCGTGATGAAGACCCTGCAGATCAGCAAGCAGAACTCAGTCAACTGTTTGACACTTGAGGCTTGAACATGAGACATACAGACATCAAACACACAGACATGGCAACATGAGGGGCTTGTTTCAGGCTCAGATACTGCTGCACAAACTTCTGAGCTAAGCAGGCAACACAGAGTCCATGGCAACGTGATCACCGCAACATTGGCTGATCAACAGAGTTGACTGGCAGAGTAAGCTCATGCAGAATGTGACTGCAGCTCACCCTGTGTGTAGCTGCATCATGGGCCAAAACAGCGCCACAGCCTGCAGGCTGTGAAGCGGTG
>JAABUK010007180.1_pt1 | contig 16195 bp, 22 predicted proteins | sample 5559141 | NCBI WGS metagenome assembly JAABUK01 (sample SAMN10711869, study PRJNA513367) | rock metagenome | isolation source: Antarctica rocks | place: Antarctica: Victoria Land, Pudding Butte nord | collected 2016-01-03
GCGAAGCCGACCTGGACTGGGTCGCCGCCGAGCTCAACGACAGACCCCGAAAACGACTAGCGTTCAAGAAGCCGATCGAACAGATCGGACCGCTCCTGTTGCGTTGACCGCTTGGATCCGCCGATCCGCTTGCGAGACAGGGTTCAAGCTGGCGGACGGCGGTGTGTCAACAGCGGGGCGTGGGGGGTCGGGGAGGCGGTGTGCTGGTCGGCGGCGCCTGGCAGGACTGTTGGGGGATCGTGCGGGCCTCTCGGTTTTTTACCTGGTCGTCGGTGGGGCTGCGACCGGAGGCTTCAGGTCGCTCGGCAATGGTTCGGGTGGTGATTTGCCCAGTGGCGCCGGCCACCACATCCAGCGGCCGATGTCCAGGCTGAGCGCTGGCACCAGGATGGAGCGCACGACGAGGGTGTCGAGCAGGATCCCGAGGGCGACGCTGATGCCGACCTCGATCATGATCACGATCGGGAGCAGCGCGAGGACGCCGAAGGTGGCGGCCAGCACGATCCCGGCGGAGGTGATGACGGTGCCGGTGAGGGCCAGGCTGCGTCGGGTGCCCTCGGCCAGGCCGTGGCGCTGGGCTTCCTCGCGGGCCCGGCTCATCAGGAAGATGTTGTAGTCGACGCCGAGAGCGACGAGGAAGATGAACGCGTACAGCGGCACCCCTTGGTCGGTGCCGGCGAAGCCCAGGACGTAGCGGAAGATCAGGGCACTGAGTCCGAAGGAGGCGGCGAAGGAGACGACGACGGTCGCGGTGAGCAGGACGGGGGCGATGAGGGATCGCAGCAGCAGGCCGAGGACGGCGAGCACGACCAGCAGCACGAGCGGGAAGACGATCCTCCGGTCGTGCGCGGCTCCGCGGTCGGTGTCGAGTGCGATCGCGGTCGGGCCGCCCACGAGGGCGTCGGCCCCGGGCACGGCGGCCAACCGGGCGCGCAGCGCCTCGATGGTCGCCGTTGCCGCGTGACCCTCGGGCGGCGAGGTCAGGACGACCGATAACTCGCTCCATTGGGGGGACTCGTTGCTCGTCGTCACGGCCGCGACGCCCGGGGTCGCGCCGGCGGTCGAGCGGGCGGCGGCGCTGCCGGGTCGGACCAGGACGAGGGTCGGTGAGCTGGACCCGGACGGGAAGTGCGCCTCGATCATCTGCTGGCCGCTGATGGAGTCGACGGTGGTGGTGAAGCTCTTGTCGGCGGGCAGACCCAGCTGCAGGGTGCTCAGCCCGATCGCCGCCAGGGCGAGCAGCGCGGTGGTGCCGAGCCAGGCTCGGCGCGGGCGGCGGCTCAGGGCGGCCCCGAGGCGGTGCCATGCCCGGGCGCCCGTCTCGAGCGAGCCGAGGGCGGGGACGGCCGGCCAGAACACGCGACGCCCGGCGAGCAGCAGCAACGCGGGCAGCGTGGTCAGGTTGACGAGCAGCGCGGCGCCCACGCCGGCCGCGAGCACCGGGCCGAGGCCGCGGTCGGAGTTGACCGAGGCGAACAGCAGGCAGCACAGGCTGAGCACGACGGTCGCGGCGGAGGCGATGATCGGGGGTACGGCGCTGCGCAGGGCCTGCGCCATGGCGTGGCGGTGATCGTCGTGGCGGCGCAGTTGTTCGCGGTAGCGCGACACCAGCAGCAGCGCGTAGTCGGTCCCGACGCCGAACACAAGGACGTAGAGGATGCCCGAGGACAGGGCGGTGACCGTGAGACCGGCCCAGCGGGCGAGTGCGTACGTCGCCGACATCGCGACGACGACGGCCAGCCCGCCGGACACCAGCGGCAGCAGCCACAGGATGGGGCTGCTGTAGATGAGTAGCAACAGCAGGGCCACGACCGCGGCGGCCGCGAGCAACAGCGTCAGGTCGACGCCCGCGAACTGATTGGTCGCATCGACCTTCGCCGCGCCGGGTCCGGTGACGGCCACCTTCAGGTCGCCGGTGGAGGCCGTCAGGTCGCGGATGCGGGCGACCTTGTCGGGCAGTACGTCGGCCGCACTGCTCAACGGGACGCGGAACAGCGCCGCGGCGAGGTCGGTTGACTCGACGAGGGGGCCGATCGGGGCGGCGAGGTCGACGCCGGTGGCGAGGGCGGTGCGGGCGGCGGCGACCCGGGCGAGGTCGGGCCCGCTCAGGCTGCCCGTCCGGGCGTAGACGACGACGGCGTCGGCGGTGTTGCCGCCGGGCAGATCGGCCAGGATCTGCTGCACCTGGGTCGACTGCGCCCCGCGGGGTAGGTAGTTGATCGCGTCGTTGTTCTGGACGGAGGTGAGCTTGCCGGTCACCGGTGCCAGCAGGAGCAGGGCGATCACTGAGAACGCGAGCACGATCCACGTGGCCCGTCGTCCGGTCAGCACGTGGCGATCACAGCTGTGTCCCTTCTCGCGTGCCGGCGGCGGGGATCGCACCGACGGTTCCGCTCTTGGGGGCCGGTGTCTCGCTGGTGCGGCGGCGATCGGTGCCGCGCTCGGGCGGGGACGGGAAGTGGCGGTCGACACCGTGCGCGAGCCAGATCAGGCCGAAGGTCAGCGCGAGGATCGTGACGGCGGCCAGGGTCGCCCCGGCGGGGTCGGTCACCGCGAAGGTGGGAATGCGACGCTGGGGTACCGCCACGGCGCCGATGAAGGCACCAATCAGCCCGAACCAGCTGCCCCGCATCGCCCCGCGATGGCGGGCCACGTTGCCCCGTCTGATGGCGAGGACGCCGATGATCAAGCTGACCAGCGTCACCACGGAGAGAACATGTAGCAGGGACAGCTGTCCGTGCCGTAGCTCGCGGATGGCAAACGAGCTGGTGGTCACGAACCCCATGGCCGCGACCCACACCCAACCGAGCAGGACGTGCACCCGGTCGCCTTTGACCCGCCGCCGCAGCTGGTAGCCGCCCAGTGCCAGCCCCACCGACGCTGTACTGGCGTGCGTAGCTGTCAGCACGTCCCACCCGCTCACCGGGGCACTTCCGGCTCGACGCCGAGCGCGTGCAGCAGTTGTCGGGTGTGCCGGGCGTAGTCGGCGTAGGGCACCTGGCTGAGTTTCATCAGCTCGGCGAAGCGGTGCTCCAACAGCTCCCGGCACTGCCCGACGAGTTCCTTGCCGACCGGAGTCAGGCTGAGCTGTCGACGATTGCCACCCCCCGGGTCCGACCCCGCCTCGAGATAGCCGGCCTTGACCAGCACCCCGGTCATCCGGCTCACCGACGGCTCGCTCACGCCCAAGGCCTCGGCGAGTGCCCGCTGGGTGGGCATACCGAACTCACCCACCAACAACAGGGTGAGAAACCGCCGGTAAGAGATCCCGTACGACTCGCTCAGGAAACGATCGGCCGCCCGATCCATCCGCGCGGTCAGCCGGTGCAGATCCACGCTCAACCCGCTATCCATGCGGCAGATATTAGCATGCTAACTTAGAAAGACAAGTATAAGTCATGAACCACCGGGCCGCTGCCCAATGCCGGGACAGGCCGACCAGACGATGATCCTCACCCCGGTGCTCATGGCGAATGTCCGCTCAACCACTGGCTATCGGGAGGACCGGATCGAGTCCGGTTGGCCCCCCGTTTGGCTACGGGCGGTTCGGTGCGGGCGGGTCGGGGGGGTCCGAACTCGGAGGGTGAGAGTGGCGTAGAGCGCGGCCAGGGCGCAGCCGGTGACGACCAGGCCGAGGACGGCTTGGTAGGGCAGGGCGGTGACGAGGACGGCTCCGAGGGCGATGGAGATCGTGTAGGGGACGGTGTTGGCCAGGTCGAAGGCAGCGGTAACCCGGCCCATCAGCGGGTTGGGGGTGGTGTGCTGCAGCAGGGTGAGCGCCGCGACGTTGATGCGGGGCAGGGCGGCTCCCAGCAGTGTGGATCGACGACCCGGATTGGTACGGCCTGAACGCCCGCAGCACCGACCGCGCCCGCGCCGCCGGGCTGACTACCAGACCGCTCGAGGACACCCTGGCCGACAGCCTCGCCTGGGAGGAAACTCGCCCCTACCAAGGACCCCACGGAGCTGGCCTCACCGACGACGAAGAACACCAGCTGCTCGGCACCCTCGCCGAGGACACCCAGTAGACGATCGGCTTGCGGGGGGTAACCGTCATCCTGGTGTCGTGTCAGACCCGTGGCCCGAGCCTCCTCCAGACCGAGTCGTCGCTGCGTTTGGCCTGCTCGGTGCTCCCGTGCCCCTTCCGGGTGGCGAGGGTGGCAGCTGGCGAGTGGGTGAGGCGGTGCTGAAGCCGTCCCAGAGTGAGCACTTCGTCGGCTGGCTCAGCGGGCTCTTGACTCGGCTGAACGGGCGTGACGACTTCCGCGTCTCCCCACCATTGCCGGCGCGCACGGGCTCCTGGTGCGTCGAGGGATGGGCGGCGTGGCGCTACGAGCGGGGTGCGCATCAGCCGCGGCGATGGCTCGACATTCTCGGCGTGGGGGACATGTTTCACGCGGCCGTCCGGAACGAGGCACTCCCGCCGCTTCTCACGGCGCGCACAGACCGGTGGGCGGTCGCGGACCGCGTCACGTGGGGCGAGCTGCCGCTCACGCCTGCCTGGACGCGCACTGGCCTGGTGCAGGAATTGGTGGCTGCGCTGCGTCCCCTCGTCGGGGGCGATCAACTGGTCCACGGAGATCTCACAAGGAACGTCCTGTTCCAGCCGCACCAACCGCCGCTCGTCATCGACGTATCCCCGTACTGGCGGTCTCCCGAGTTCGCGTCGGCCATCGTGGTCGTCGACGCCCTCATCTGGGAAGGCGCCGACGAGCAGCTCATCACCGCCCTGCCGTGGACGATGAACACCGCGCAGTATCTGCTGCGTTCGCTCTTGTTCCGGGCAGTCACCGACCTGATCCAACGACCCCACGAGGAGCCGGCCGCAGTCACCGCGCCATACCAGCCCGCCCTCGAGACCGTGCTGCGCCTCGGACGCAACTGACAGTTCCGTACGACGATCGCTCTGCGGCGCGGGCGGGGTCCGGACGGGGGGTCATCTCGGGGCGATGTCAGTGCCGGAGGGCAGACTGCCGGGCATGACTGACATCGCGCTGTTCCACTCGGTCCTGGGTGTGCGTCCCGGTGTCCGCGAAGCTGCCGATCGTCTCCGCGCTGAGGGCCATGACGTTGTGGTCGTGGATCAGTACGGCGGTCGGGTGTTCGACGACTACGACGAGGCGGACGAGTTCGCGCAATCGATTGGCTACCCAACGCTAATGGGGCTGGCCGAGGAGGCCGTCCAGGGGGTGCCCGATGGATTCATCGCCGCGGGGTTCTCCAACGGCGGCGGCATGGCCGAGTTCGTCGCCACGAAACGGCTAGTACGTGGCGTCCTGATGCTCTCCGGCGCCCTCGACCTGGCCAGGTTGGGAGCAGAGGTGTGGCCGGCGGGGGTGCCAGCGCAAATCCACTACACAACGAACGACCCATTCCGTAACCAGGCGGGGATCGACGCCGTCATCGCCCAGGTGCGGGCAGCGGACGCGCCCGTCGAGATGTTCGACTACCCAGGCGAAGGGCATCTGTTCACCGACTCATCGCTCGCGGTTGAGTACGATCCGCAGGCCGCCGAGCTGCTGTGGTCCCGCGTGCTGCCGTTCTGCGCGTTGCCCTCGGCATAGCCAAGCGTCCGCAGCGCTGGCCGGGGGTTGGACTGCCCGGTCGAGGATGGGTTGGTGGTGCGGCGCTGCTGTTTTCAGTCCCGCGCGGGAAACTCGTTCCAATGCACACCCGATAGCGCGTTGTCGATGGTGTCGTCCGGGTTGCTGAGGCTGTAGGGGCCATCGGGATCGAGATCCTGTGTGTCTCGGACCTCCACCATGTAACGATTCCTCCCCGACGATGGGCCCGCATCGAGCAACGTCACGTCGAGTTTGCGATCTTCGCGCCACACCCTGAAATGCCGAAGCTCGTACCCCTCGCTTGCATCTGCGGCGCTGAGAACCTTCGACAGGAGGTCGTCATCAGTCATACGTGAGACGGTAGTTCCACGCCCTACCGCAGTGTCGCCGGGTTCACCCTCCCCGTCTGGAATCTCAGCCAGCCATCGCTTTGGACCGTCACCAAGCCTATGGGAGCGCCCGGAGGGCGATCGGCTACGGCACCAGGTCAGTTGTTGCCGTGGCAAGTGTTCGGGCGTCAACTTGGTAGCGACTGATCAGGGTGCGCGGCGCGGCGGTGTCGCGTTGCCCGGGGGCACCCCCTACTTCCACGTCCCCCCGTGCTGAAAGCCGGCAGACTCGTAGTAGGAGCGGAGCATACGATTGCTTGTGACGCAGTCGAGGCGGAGCAGAGACCGCTCACGTTGGCAGACCTCCGAAGCCGCCCAGCGCAATAGGTGCAAGCCGAGGCCAGACGCCCCCCGACGCACCGCGAGGCGGTGGACATAGCCCGCGGAACCGTCGTCTGGGTTCCACACTGGATCTGCCCACTCCAGTGTGATCGTGGCCACGAGTTCACCATCGAGGTGGACCAACCAGGTGTGCCCCTCCTCAATCGCCGGTGTAACCCACGAGGGTTGGAAGCGGCGCGGCCACTGCCGCACTCCCCTCGAGTCCAGCCGCTCGGCGACCTCGTCCAAGACGGCAAGAACACTGCCGACGCCGCGGGCTTCGACGCGGCAGATCTCCACCGAACGACCGTGCCAACATGCCACCGCACCATTTTGCTGCGCACCACCACCGAACTCCAAGGACAAGGCCCAATCAGTTCGGTCTACGGCACGCATATGACCGGCCGCCGCAGCCTTTTCGCCCCAGGCGTTCTGGTCAGCTCCGGACAGGTCATCTGCAACAGCCCTGGTCACGGGCTTGTTGGCGACGCAGATGGTGTCGGTGATGGTTCGGGTATCGGGCAGTCGCTGTCGTCATCCGGCGCGATCCGATTCCTGGTCGCCGCCGCTGTTGAACAGTTCCGCGAGCGTGTGTGGTGCGCCCTCGCCGAAGATGAGGTCGACCGTCTGGTGTGCGTCAACCGCCTCGGCTTCACTGCGCGGGAACATCTCCTTCTCGTAGGCAGCGAGTGCCGATTCGATGTCGTCGGGGTTCGCAGCGATCGCTCGGGCGAGTTCGGCGCCGTCGAGCATGGCGATGTTGGCGCCTTCACCGCCGGGGACGGTGACGTGTGCGGCGTCGCCGATGAGTGTCACGCCGGCGACCCGGGCCCACCGATGGCGGTCCGGGAGCTGGTGGATGCTCCGCAGTACGGGTGCGGTGTCGCTGTCGGCGATGAGCGCGGTCAGTTCCGGTGCCCAGTTGCGGAACTCGGCTGCGATGAAGGCACGGGTGGCGTCTGCGTCGGCGAAATCGACACAGCCGAACCATTCGAGGGGTCGGGACAGGATGACGTAGGTGTGGATGACGTTCCCAGCCTCGCGGTGGGCAAGAAAACCTTCACCGGGCTCCAGGGCGTACAAGGCGCCGTTCCCGACGGCCGCGGCGGATGCAAGATGGCGGTTGTCCACGTCATGCAGGTACGTGTCGATGTAGCTCATCCCCGAGTAGATCGGCTGCTCGGCCGAGACTAGCGCCCGGACCTTGGACCAGGTGCCGTCCGCGCCGACCAGCAACTCGGTCTTCACGGTCGAACCGTCGGCGAAGGCAAGTTCGTGCACCCCGTTCTCGATCGCGGCCGCTGTGACGAGCTTCTTCCCCCACTGCACGGTGCCCTCAGGCAGCGAGTCCAGCAGGATTCTGCGGATGTCACCGCGGAGAGCTTCGGGCTTGGCCATCGATCCGTCGTCGGGGACGTCGCCGAGGATGATCCCGTGCCGGTCGGACACCCGCTGCGCGGCCCCGCCCACGTTCAGGATCGACCGGTATTCATCGTCCAGGCCGGCGATGTGGAGGGCGAGCTGCCCGTTGTGCTCGTGCAGGTCGAGTTGGCCGCCCTGCGTTCGTGTCTGCGCGGATTCCTCCGCGTCGTAGACGGTGACGGGGACGTCGTGCAGGTGCAGCACGCGGGCCAGTGTCAGCCCACCCAGGCCTGCGCCGACGATGGTGACGGGAGTGGTCATGGGAAGCCTTCCGATTCATGTTGGACCGGTGGTCCACTGATGCCAGAATATTGGACCGCCGGTCCAAGCATGTCAAGATGGACGCCGTGACCACCCCGACTGCACGCACGCCGAGACGGTCTGACGCCCTTTCGCGGGAACGGATCGTCCGGGCTGCGATCGAGATCCTGGACGCGGACGGCGAGCAGGCTCTCACCGTCCGGACCTTGACGAGCCATCTTGCGACAGGTCGCGGCGCCATCTATCACCACGTCTCGGGGATGGAGGATCTGCTCGCGGCGGCCGCTGACGATGTCGTTCGCGCAGTAACGGAACATGCGGGCGACGACGCCGATCCGAGCTCGGCGCTCCGCGGTCTTTCGCTCGGGATCTTCGAGGCGGTCGACGCCCACCCATGGGTCGGCGCTCAGCTGGCTCGTGAACCTTTTCAGCCGGCGGTGTTGCGAATCTGGAAGAGCATCGGCGTGCAGCTGCAGGGGCTCGGCGTCGTCGGATCAGCTCGATCGGATGCCGGAGCAGCGCTGGCGAACTACATCTTCGGCTCGGCGGCACAATTCGCGGCCGGTGCGCGTCGAACACGCGATGAGACCGAGCGGCACAGGTACCTGGAAGCGCTAGCTGCCGCGTGGATCGAACAGGACGAAGACCAAGTCGTCCGCGAAGCAGCGGCTGAGCTGTCCGACCACGACGACCGGGAGCAGTTTCTCGCCGGGGTCGACATTTTTCTCAATGGGATCGCGACCAGGTGACCGGTCAGCGATCGTCTACTGGACAAGATCGCCAGTTGAGCGTAGCCCTGTCCGTGCCCCACTCCGATCGTTGAACGTGGATGATGTGGGGGCGTTGAGCCGTCTCGTGTTCATGTGGCTCGAGCTCTAGGGTGAATTCATGCCCCTGGTCGTAAACCCACCCCCACCGGAGGGAGGCCCTCGGTTGCGCCCGGCGTGGCGTTGGCTCGTCCTCAGCGTTGTTGGAGTCGCTATCGCGGCCGCGGGCATCATCTTGCGGGTCATTGCTGGGAAACCGGGTAGCTATGACATCGTGGTTTCGTTCGGCATCTTCTTGGTCATCTTGGGTGGTTCCATTGCGCGCTTTGTGGGTCACCGCCGCCAGACCAGGTGACCGCCGGGCTGTGGACGCCCTGGGGGCACCTACTTCAGTGAGCGTTAGCCGGTGGCGGTTGGCGAGGGTGTGGGCGAGGCGGTAGGAGTGGGTGCCGGTTTCGACGATGTGTCCGCCGAAGGTGAGTCGGTCGACGATAGCGGCGCAGAGTCTGGGGTCGGTGAATGTTCTGGTCCAGCCGGAGAACGACTCGTCCGTGCGATGGCCACGGAGTTCTTCTCTTCCCGTTCGGTCAACACCTGGAAGAGCAGTTCGGCGCCGCGGCGGTCGAGTTCCATGTAGCCGAGCTCGTCGATACACAGTAAATCAACCCGACCGTAGCGGGCGATGGTCTTGGCGAGGATCTTCTCGTCGGCGGCCTCGACCAGCTCGTTGACGAGTTTCGTGGCCAGGGTGTACTTGACCCGGAACCCGGCTTCCGCGGCGGCAGTGGCCAAGGCGCTGAACAGTCGTTAAAGCAACACCTTGGCCGCCGCGACTGACGCGCACGTCGCTGCGCCGGGCGGGTGTTGCAGAAGCACTGTACGAAATCAGTGTGTCACCGATCGGGTTGTCGGCGGGTTGTGCAACAGTGCGTAGTCATGAGCGAGTTTTTGGGCTACGCGAGGGTGTCCACCGCCGAGCAGACCGCCGTGTTGCAGCAGGACGCGCTGAGGGCCGCGGGATGTCAGCGGATCTGGTCGGACAACGCCAGCGGTATTCGGACCGACCGCCCGCAGCTGGCGGCGGTGTTCGACCAGCTGCGGGCGGGGGACACGTTGGTGGTGTGGCGGTTGGACCGGCTGGGTCGGTCGTTGCCGCACCTGATCGAGACCATCGGGCAGCTGGAGGCCAGGGGAGTGGGGTTCAAATCGGTCCAGGAGAACATCGACACTTCCACCCCTGGCGGGCGGTTGGTGTTCCATGTGTTCGGGGCGCTTGCCAGCTTCGAACGGGAACTCATCCAGGAGCGCACCCTCGCCGGGTTGGCCGCGGCTCGGGAGCGTGGTCGCCTCGGTGGCCGCCCGACTGTGTTGAGCCCGGCGAAGTTGAGGCAGGCCCGGAAGATGATCGGGGAGAAGACCCCGGTGACCGAGGTGGCTCAGGTCCTCGGGGTCAGCCGGGCCACCCTGTACCGCAGGGTGCCCGAACTCGCCGAGGCACGGACTCGGTCGGTGATGAACGAGCCGGATGCTGGTGTCAGCTCGCCGCCGTGACTCACTGGTTCGTACCGAGCCAGGCCGGGAACTCGCGCCTCGTTCTGGCAATGGCCTGTCGGCTTGATGTGCCGGTCGGCAGCGGGGGAGTGACTTCACCCCCATGATGTCCGGCTGGGGGTCGGCGCGTGTTTGGTCGACGAGGGCGGTGGCGACGTCGCGGAGTTCGCGGTTGGCGTTCTGGGAGATTTTTGGTCAGGATCGCGAAGGCGTCATCGGCACTGCAGCGGCGCTCGCCCATCAGAATGCCTTTGGCCTGCTCGATGACCGCCCGCGAGTTCATGGCTTTACTCATCTGCTCGGATAGGGCGGTGGTGGTGACCTAAAGGCTGGCGTTGATCATCGCGACCGCGGCGTACCCGGCGAGGTGGGGGCGATCTGCTGGGCGTCCTCGCCGAAGGCATTGCGGGTGCGGGCGTAAATGTCCCCATAGGACGATCGGTCTTACGGTCCAGCTTTCAAGCCTGCGTTTGGGCTGCGGTGTCGAGCACGGCGGTGAGCCAACTGGTGAGCGTGGCGGTGTAGTCGGGGCTGATGGCGGCGACGGTCCGACCGCCCCGAAGTGTCAGGTAATGCTCAGTTCCGGGAAGCTGTTGGATGGTGAGTCGGGTGGCCTCGGGGAAGCGACTTCGCCAGATGCCGATGCTCTCGGCTACCGGGACCCATTCGTCCTCGCCGTAGAAGGCGAGGACTGGACAGTGGATCTGGCTGATGGCCTCGACCGGATCGAAGTCCATGTCGTCCCAGCTGGGTTCCTGGGGGAGTGTGGAGGGGACCCAGCTCAGGTGAAACCACGGCCGACCGGCCAATTGGTCCACGACGCTCTGGGTGCCCTCACGGGAAAGGTGCCCTCGCTGGTAGTCCTCCCAAGCGGTGCGCAACCGGTCGAGCTCGGCGAGTGGTTCGACTCCGAAGCCGGCACGACGCAGTTGCTGCGCCGTGCCGTACCGCATCTGTCGAGCGGGACTGACCGCGCTGCATCCGACCAGAGCCAAGAAGGCCAGTGACGGGTCGGCGGCGGCGGCCAGCAGCGCCACCCAGGCGCCCTGGCTGAAGCCCCACAGGCCAGTCGGGAGCGGTCCCACCTCGCTTTGCAACACCCGCAGGGCCTGCGCGAGATCGTCAGCCTGCACCATGTAGCGGACGTCTTTGTCGCCTCGGGCCGCGCGTCGGTCGTAGCGCAGCACGGCGACACCCCGATCGGGCAACGTCCGCGCCAGATGCCGAAACAGGAACTGGTCGCGGCCCGGCTCTTCCGCCGGGTGCAACAGGACCACCGCGCCGCGGCAGTCTGCCGCCGGCAACGTCAACTGCGCCGGCAACGCAGCTCCCTCGGACCGGATGGACAACGTCGACTCGGTCACGATTGCAGTCCACCATTCTTTCGTGGGACGTGGATGTCACGCAATGCGATACGCTCTGTCGGTGTGCGGCGAATTGTGGTGGCCGGCCGCGCAGGCCGACCACATTCGGGGCCGCCGCGAGCGCTATCCAGGTGCGGTCGCGATCAAACCGACCTGGACATCGGAGGCCGCCGCAGATCCTCATCGGATCGTGCGCGATCCGGACCCCGTCAGCCGAACCGGTGCGGTGCGGCTCATCGGGTTCTCGACCAGTGCCGGCTTCGTGCTCACGGTGATCGTCGACCCGGTCGACGGTGTCGGGATCACCGCCTGGAAGACCAGCGGAGCCGATCTCCGTGCCTACGAAGGAGGCAGAAGTGACCGATGACGAGCAGGTGCAGTCGCGGCGAGAAGCGATCCTCGCCGAGTACGCCGAGGAGGAAGCCGAGGCGGCCGAGATCGAGGTCGCCGAGAACGCCGCAGCACTGAACGTGCCGCTGAACTTGCGGATCACCAAGGGCTTGGACGCGCAACTACGCCAGCGTGCCGCTGCCGAACAGATCCCGACATCGGCGCTGGTGCGCAGACTGCTAGCAAGTGCAGTGCAGGGCGCTACGGCGCCGGTGTTGACGGTGGAGCAGGTCGAAGCCATTGCGCGGCGCGTCGCCACAGAACCTGTCGTCTCAAGATCTTGAGCAGGTCGCGCGACGAGCGGGGCGCAGCACACCTGTAGCGGGGGCCAAGCGCCCGTGAGGGGATGGCGGGGCACGGAGCCGTCTCCCGGTGCCGGACGCACTGACATGCCGATGAGGGGGCGCTGTGAGGTGACTGTCGGCGCGAGGTCTTCCGGCGGATCCCGAACCATCCCGGCGGCGTGTGATTGACTGTCGCCGTTGGCGGCGGTTGGTCCGTCTCGGCGGCTCAGCCCGGAACGAGCAAAAGCCAGACTGCGAATGCCGCCCCGGCGACCATCCCTGCGGTCAAAGCCCGAGTGAAGCATGCGTACTTTTTCAGTACGATTTCCGCGAGCGTCTGCGCCTGCACCCAGCCTTCCCTGCGGGCCGCCGCGGGGTCAGCGTCCGCGAGCGTCGCGAGGTCGGCGTCCGCAAGGTTAGGAAACGCAAACCGGCTCGGCTCACGCTTCGTGAGCCGCGGCCGCAGCGCGCGGAACAGCCATACGCCTGCGACCACGATCGCGACGGAGCACAGCGCGAGCGTTGCGAGCGCGATACCGCCGCGGAGGTGCACTCCGTCATTGATGAGTGACTCGACACGCGGACGCTGGCGCAGGGCACCCCCTGTAAGAACGGTGAGGGCGGCGGCGAGGAGCCCGATCTTCGTGTCGGCGTTGTTGATCCAGGGGCCGATGGTGGTGATGGCGAGGAAGACGTCCTCGTTGCCCTTCTGCGCGGGCGCGGGCGGGGCGTTACGCGGCGGCACGGTAGCGGTACCCCTCGGTGGGCCACCGGCCGCCGAGACGCCAGTCCGTGTACGCCGCGAACCAGTGCGCGGCCCAGGTGATGGCGGTTGCCGTGGTGTGGTTGGCGGCGTCCCAGTCGGTGGAGTCAGCAACGCAGAGGTGGCCGTTGGTATAGAGGTGCGGGGACGGCCGGAAGCCTCGTCGGCCCTCATTGCGGCCGAGCACGCGGGGGCTGACGGGGACGATGCGCGGCAAGCTCCCGGCGGCGTCGGCGACCACGTCGATGACGAACCTTCCGCGGCCGGTGTCCAGGGTGCCCCTCCAGGTGAACTCGCCGTCGGTGTCGTCCAGGGTAAAGCCGGGGAACGCGCGAGCGACCGCGCAGCAGTCGGCGGCGCGGGCGTCGGCGTCGTGCCACCACGCGGATGGTGTGCTGGTGGCTGGCGAGCCGCCGCCGCCGCCGCCGTGGAAGGTGTGCGGCGACATGGAGGTGGCTGTGCCCGCGGCGAGGGCGGCTGCCGCGGCGCGGCCGGTGATAAGTCGACCGTCAACGGTGACGCCGCGGGGCACGTCGAGCCCGACGCGGCGAAGGAGGCTGGGCAGGGTCATTGTGCTCTCGCTTTCACAGGATGCGAACGTGGCTGGACGGGGCGCCGGCGAGGTCCTCGCGAATGCCCTGGAGCTCCGGCAGCAGGGCGCGCCACCGGAAGTCGTGGAAGGGGTACGCCTTGACCTGGCCGTTGTGCTCGTAGCGCTTCGGGCTGTTGGCGTGCGCGGTGAGCAAAGACGTGTCCGGGACGTGGGCGGCCAGTCCCTCACCGACGACGACCTCCCAGCTCTTGGCGTACTTCTCACACTTGGCGGCGAAGTTCGCTGCGAAGCCAAGGACGTTGACCTCGCTCGCGCCCTCGATGCCCGTGCGCACGAAGTCGAGCCGCCCGTGGTCGGCACCGGCGCGGAGCTGCACCGGGGCGATGCCGTCCATCTCCAGCAGCCCGTTCAGCGCGTTCCCGGTCGCATCCAAGGCGAAGGCGCAGGCGCCAAGCGCCGTCGCGACGTCCACACCGGGTTCCGGGCTGTCGGGGCCGCCGAAGCAGACGAAGACGCCGTCGCCACGCAGCCCGAGCACGTGCCCGCCGAAGTCGTCGACAACCTCAACGATCTGCGTCAGGACGGCTCGGGCGAGCTGCACAACCTGGTCGGGGCTGTCCCAGAAGGTGCGCGCCGTGAAAGCGCGCAGGTCGAGGAAGGCGACGGCGGCCTCGCAGTGCCCCCGTTCGTTGAGTTCGAGGGCGGCGAAGGCCGGGTGCCCCGTCGGACGAGCCAGCTGCCCGGCGGTAACTGCTGCGGCGGCACGGACGCTCTTACTATGCGCGGTCTCGGCCACGCCGTAGGTCCGGTAGGCGTCCATGACGCCTCGCGCGAAGGCGTTCTTGTCGGCGGGCACGGGCTCAGCCCTCCTGTGCGGGCGGCAGCGGCGACGCAGGGCCCGTGCCACGGGCCGCGTCCTGCACGGACCGGACGACAGCGTCGGCGCGCTGGTTGACTACGGCGGTGACAAGAGCGGTGGCCCAGCCGGCGCGCAACTTGGTTCCCACGATCCTGATGTCGCTCACAGGCACCTCGATCCTTCCGATTGCTTACAGAATGGCACACTATTTCCCTCGTGTCACGAATACTTGCCGTTGCTCGGTCCGAACCGGCGCGTCGACTGCAGCGACGCGCCCAGTCCTGCGGACCCTGCCAGCAGCGAGACGTCCTACTGTCGCGTTGACAACTGCCGATACAGCGGCGAGATCGTAAGTGAACGTGAGGAGTCAAAGGTGAGCCTCGAAGAGTCCAGTAGGACGGTGATAGCCCTCGACCGCGCCCGCCTGCAAACGGGCCGCGACCTCCGCGGCCTCAGTCAGACCGCGCTGGCTCGGGACGCCGGCATCACCGCCGCGGCCGTGAGTCAGTTCGAAAACGGCCACGCGCGCCCGACTCCGGGCACACTGCTGAAAGTCTCCCGTGCACTGGACCTGCCTCTGGCGTACTTCGTGCGCCGGCCAGGGGCGCCCGGCGCTCCCGAGCCGACGGCGTTCTTCCGCAGCCTCCGCTCCACGAGTGCAGGCGAGCGCCGGCGCGCGACTGCGCTCGTCGGACTCGTCCACGAGCTCGTGCAAGCGGTCGAGCAGCACGTGGCGCTGCCGCCCGCGGACGCGCCCGAGCGCAGGACGACGGACGACGCCGGCATCGAACGGGCCGCCGCCGAAGCCCGGGAGCACCTAGGTCTTGACCGTCACGCTCCCGTCCCTAACGTCGTCCTTGCACTGGAGCGCCACGGCATCGTCACCGCCCGCTTTCACGTCGACGGCCGCCACATGGACGCGTTCTCGATCGACTACCCAGACCGGCCCGTCGTCGTCCTTGGCGCCGATAAGGGACAGCGAGATCGGTCGCGCTTCGACGCCGCGCACGAGCTCGGGCACCTCGTCCTACACGGACCTGAGCACGCGGGCACCAAGGCGGCCGAGAGTCAGGCGCACCGCTTCGCAGCCGCGTTCCTTATGCCGGCCTCCGGCATCCGCGACGAGCTGCCCTCCCGCGCGGACTGGGAGCGGCTCGGCCAGCTCAAGCGAACGTGGGAAGTCAGCATCGCGGCTCTCCTCAAGCGCGCCCAGACGCTCAACAGGATGACCGACACCGCATACACCCAGGCCATGAAGACCATGAGCGCCCGCGGTTGGCGCAAGCGCGAGCCAGTGGATCTCGGCCCCGCCGAGCGGCCCGTCCTGCTTCCGAAGGCGCTGGAGGTCGCCGCGGCCCACGGCGTCACGCTCGAAACGCTTGCCGCGGAGAACGGCCTTCCCCTGCGCGATGTGCGCAGGCTCCTGCAGTACTCCCTGGACCCGCGACCCCGAGTCGAGCTCTAGTGCTGGGACGCACCGCCGCGCATCGCGCCACCGCCTACGGCTGGACCAGCGACAGGGCTTTAGCACCCCCATCTGCCGCTGCCGCTGCTGCCGGTGCGTGTTGCCCCGTCCCGTAAGCCGATGGCGGGCTCAGTCGGTCGTCGCAACACTCCTACTGATGTGAGGTGTTGTGGATGTGGTCGAAGAAGGAACTGATTGACAAGCAGGCTCGGTTCTGGGTGTTGATGGCGAAGGGCTCGACG
>JAABUK010007181.1_pt1 | contig 16194 bp, 23 predicted proteins | sample 5559141 | NCBI WGS metagenome assembly JAABUK01 (sample SAMN10711869, study PRJNA513367) | rock metagenome | isolation source: Antarctica rocks | place: Antarctica: Victoria Land, Pudding Butte nord | collected 2016-01-03
CACAGGCTGATGCTAAGTCAGGCGCATTCGAGATCGTGGCAACTCAACTAGGGGTGACTCAGGCACAGGCTGAGCAACTTGTTGTTTGTTCAAGCTGAGCAACTCATTGTACAATGCATGCTTGCCATAGTGAAGGCGAGGCAATGCTTTGCAGCTTGTACACACTGTCAAATGCAGTGTTTGTGCAATACACAAATCAGCACCATGAGTTCATGGTATTTTGCAGGATCATTGAGCATGCTTGTGACATCACAGCACACATGTAGAGTTATTTCAAACAATCTTCAATGTGACTTGCCGAAAATACAATGGCAGTGCAAGTGGCCAAAATTGTCCAGGCTGTGCAGGGTCAGGAGACACTTTTCACTGCACTCTTCTGCTTCTCAGCTGCTGACAGCTGACTACCTTTTGCTCTTTCAGGACTTGAGCCAGAACTGCCATCAACATGATCCTCACCATGCACTTTCTCCTGATTATTATCATTTGCATTGCTACTGGGCTGTGCATTGCTAGCCTCTGATGTGCTGTCAGCTGTGTCTACATTGGTGCCATTGCGGGAAGTGGAAGTGCCACTGCTGGACTCAGGCAGCACCCTTGCTTGGGCATTAGCCAAGCCAGCCTCTACGCTTCTTTGCAACCGCATGTCGTCTTGTTGCTCAAGATCCACCACTGCCTGCTCTGCTATGGCACGGCCCTGCACAATGCAACATAGAGAGCTGCAGCTTGGCGCAGATCTGTGATGATGCCCAGCTTTGCATGCACACCAGTCAAATGACAGCCGGGCATACCTGATTTCGCTTTTCAGCTTCACGCATGACTTGATTTGCTTTGTAAATAGCTGGGAAAAACCTTGCGTTTTTCTCCAGCAGAACAGCTGAACCAAACAGCGAAGCTGCACCCCCAGCAAACAGCAGAGCTACAAACCCCTTGTCCACCTTTTGCTGTTGTATAGGCTTTGCATACTGGGTGGCTTGACTTGACGGCACAGTCTGCAGGACAGAGACGCCCATTGAATACACTGTTATGCGCATAAAAACCTTCAGGTCAGCAGGGGACTTGTACCTGCAGCTCTGCCCACGCTGGAGCTGACAAGGTCAAAGTTGCTGCCATGACAGCCAAGATGTGCAATGGAATCTGCTTCTGCTGTGACTGGTGTTCTGGTCTGCTAACACACTGACACTTGCTCTTCTGTGAGCTGTACCTTCCACAATGAGGTTTGGAGGAGGACAGACTAGGTGAGCGGGCCAACAATGTGGTAAGCAGCAATCTGCGGCTTTCGTCACAAACTGCTTTGCTGCTGACACCGGACCGTACCGCAGGTCGACAGTAGGGGTGGTTGTGTTGACAAAACAGTGTACCTGGGCTTATACAGGTGTGGCCCGACATGACGCCTCAGTACGTGTGACGTTGGCCAATGGACTTGCTCAGTCGCAAAGATGGGATGCGATCACCAAGTGGCCAAGTCAAGAGAGAACACTGACACAACACGGAAACTCAGCGAAGAAAGTACGCCTGACGCGTTCACCTGTTCCGTACTGAAGCTGCAAAGATGCAAATGACCAACTTGCTTGCGAGCGCGAGTTTATACTTGAGATAACTCGGAAGAACTGCTGTGAATTGCTTTAAAGTGTTGCTCACAGCCGCCAGCGGTCGACGGTCAAAATCGCCTTTGCGCGCGATCAACGCCGTTTCTGATTGCTGATCAGTGTGCTTGGCGCTAGCTACCTGCCTTCCTCTGACGCCGGCGCTTAGCCTCTTCTTGACGAGATGCAAGCTCCTATGGCTGTGCTTACGGCAAATACAAAAAGAGAGACTGGCAAGAAAGCACAGTCTGGCAATATCATGGCTGCAAAGGTAAACCTAGCAGCCAGGGCAAACTTCCACTGCGTCATGACCATGCTGGGTGCGCTGCCGGCAAGGCTAACAATTGATATGTTGGACGTCATGAACAACTTTTCGGCTTGCACAGGCCGTGTCAGACATAGTACGAACCACTCTTGGACCTAGGGCTATGCTAAAGATGCTACTGGACTCTTCCGGGGGTATGCGAAAAGAAAGCTGCGAAAGCATTCAATACAGGGAGATGCAGCCTCTTCATCTGTCTGCCTTTGCAGGTATTGTGTTGACGAATGATGGTAATGCAATTTTGCGGGAGATAGATGTCACACACCCTGCAGCCAAGGTCGGCTTTGACACATGCTGCTGCACCTGCTGCTGCATATTTCTGTCAAGTTCTGCAGCATATTCTATCTTCCCGATCTTTGATGCAGTCCATGATAGAGTTGAGCAGAACACAGGATGAAGAAGTTGGTGATGGCACAACCTCTGTCATCATCTTAGGTAACCACGCTCCAGCTCATGCACTGTCTAGTCAGACTTTTCTGCACGGGCAGATCTTGTACCTTGGCTGGGACATACAGCAATCATGTCAACACCAGACTGATCAGGCAGTCATCATGACCAGTCATGTTTAATCATGCAGCTGGCGAGATGCTACACATGGCAGAGCCATTTCTGGAGAAGAATGTCCACCCCACTGTGATTGTGCGGGGCTATGTCAGAGCTCTGGAGGATGCCATCAAGATTGTTGATGAGCTCAGCTTCCCCATCGACACCAATGACAAGGCTCAGATGCTCAAAATTGTCAACAGCTGCATTGGCACCAAGTTCACCAATCAGTTTGGCAACTTGATGGCGGTGAGTATTCACAGAGTGCTGTAAACCACGTCTCAACAGCATGCTGATCCTGTATGTCATATGTGCTGCTCCTGTCAACTCAGATGTGCATCGCTTGCTGTGCAGTGTAAAGCCTGTCTCTCAAGTTCACCCTTTCAAGTTCTCTGCCAAAACAATCTAGGGGCTCAGGATACATTAGGATCCGAGATTGTCTCATACAAATGCAGGAACTAGCATTAGATGCTGTCACAACTGTCATGGCGGAAGCCAGCACAGGGCAGCGTGAAATTGACATCAAGAAATACGTCAAGATTGAGAAGATTCCAGGAGGTGCCATTGAGGACTGCAGGTGGGACACCCTCATTGGACACTCTTTTCATGCCTTCTGCCTGATCACTGTGCAGCTGCTTTCTACCCTGTCAATCTAAGGTGGCAGATGTTTGTCTTGGACGTTTCAGCACAGCTTGTCTTTCAGAAGTCGGTTTTGCAATGATCTGCTCTCATTTGGTGCAGAGTGTTGAGTGGAGTTATGTTCCAGAAGGATGTGGTGGCGCCAGGGCGCATGCGCCGCAAGATCCACAACCCCCGTATCCTGCTGTTGGACTGCCCACTTGAGTACAAAAAGGGAGAGAACCAGACCAATGTGGAGATTGAGAAGGAGGAAGACTGGTAAGCTAACATTTTATAGAGACCAATGCATGTCCCTTTTCCAAAGCGTGCACAGAGTTGTACATTTGTTGCGTGGCCTGCCAGTTACATCTCTGCTGTTCAATCTCATCCAAGTTGCATGTGGCATGTTTCTGGTCATCACATGGGTGGACGTGTGCCTTACTGCAGTATTGCAAACAGACAAGTTGCTATTCACAAAGAAGCAACTCACCAGCCATAGGCAGCAAGCCCATGGTAACTGGCTGCGTTGACTTCAGGGCTACCTTGTTGAAGATGGAGGAGGAATACATCAAGGACGTTTGCGCAGAGATCATCAAACACAAACCGGATGTGGTCATTACTGAGAAGGGACTTAGTGACCTTGCCATGCACTTCCTGACGAAGGCAGGCATTAGTGCAATCAGGCGGCTCAGGAAAACAGACAACAACAGAATATCCAGGGCCTGTGGAGCTACCATTGTACACAGAGCAGAGGGTACTCTGCCTGACATAATGCTCTTCAAAAATCGCTGCTTGGTACTGTCTTGCAAGAAGGCTTGAGTCAACCACATCTCACTGCCTCAGCTCATGGAAGTCTTGCCTTACAAGATATGGCCACCAGTGCAAGTTAACTTCACTTGTACCCTGCAGCTTATCAGCATGTGCCACAAAGCTTCATCAATATGAAGCCGCGGTACTTCTGCTGCTGCAGAGATCCGGGCGTCCGACATTGGAACACGGGCTGGTCTTTTTGAGGTGCAGAAGATCGGAGACGAGTTCTTTACCTTTGTGGTGGACTGTGATAAGCCAAAGGCATGCAGCATCGTCCTCAGAGGTGCATCTAAGGTACGTACCACATGCAATGTGCAGCAACTAGCCACGCAGCTATATGCTCATCGCACCTCAGTCTGCCTGCTGCATCACAGCAGCCAGTTGGTCTCACAATGTGAAACTGATTTCATGCACAGAAATTTGCCCTAGTCAGAACAGTCACTTTTGATTCAGCAGTCCTTGAGTGGCAGCACCTGTTTTACCCCATGTCTGCAGGATGTGTTGAACGAGGTTGAGAGGAACCTGCATGATGCAATGGGGGTTGCCAGGAATGTGGCCTTGGATCCCAGGCTAGTGCCCGGAGGAGGAGCTGTGGAGATGGCAATTGCACGAGGACTCAATGACAAGGCCTCCACTGTATGTCTGCTCTCTCCTTTGCTCATAACAGAAGTCTCTCATGGACTTGTCACACATTTGACATCTGGCGTCCCAGAAGTGAACAGCAGCAGTGTTGTGATGCACGTCAGATGTTGTCAAATGTGTGACAAGTCCATAATTGCACCAATGGTGCAAACGCAGCATCTCATCAAAGTCATAGGTTCCACTTGCTGCAAGTGCTCATTTGGCTCATTTGATCCATTCTTTCATTGCACACATATTCCAGCATTGTTTGCTAAGTACTGAGTCAATGTCACTTTTCGGCTTGGCACGCAGTTGTCAAATTTCCAGGCACCTTCAGATGAACCTGGCATGTATCAAACCCTGGATTAGGCTAAGCAGCAGCTACAAAGTGTCGCTTCACTGAACAGGTGGAAGGCGTGGAGCAGGGTCCTTACAGAGCAGTGGGGACAGCCCTGGAGGTCATCCCCCGCACCCTGGCCCAGAACTGCGGTGCCAATGTCATCAGAACGCTGACCAAGCTCAGAGCAAAGCATGCAGACAGCTCAGACTGCACTTTTGGGTTGAATGGAAACACTGGGGAGATTGTTGACATGAAGGAGCTGGGTGTATGGGAGCCATACGCTGTCAAGGTGAGTGCACCCAAGCACGCCAGCTTTGTTGACGTTCGTGCATAACATATTGAGATCAGCTTGTACTGAGCCCTTGCTTGAAAATATGGGTAACAGACAAGCAGGGCAAGGCATTGTTTGCTGCAGGGTGAGACCTCCAATGTGTGGCTGTGTAGGCACAGTATAGCTGCTATCAAATTTGATGATGTGGTTGTTCAGGTGCAAACCATCAAGACCTCAGTTGAAAGTGCAATCATGCTGCTGCGAATAGATGACATTGTGAGTGGCATCTCCAAGAAGAAGGGAGCTCCCAGTGGACCTACTGGCACTCAGACAGAAGATCATGACAATGTGAGCATTGCTATGCATACAAACCCATGTGCATGTGCTTCTGATTGATGATTGTGTCGTATCTCTGTGTTTGTCCTGGTGACAATTGATTGCTGCTAACAAGCGCGCCTGTTCTTCAGGTGGAGTCTGAGCAGATGCTGCAAGATTAGAATAAGCATTTGCCGGCTTTTGAGGCAGATGTTTGGCAACATCGCAGCCTGTGAGGACCTTCAGCACAATATAGTGAAGATGAACAGAAGCTTTGGCAGCGATTTCATGCATAGCCCTGAACTGAGCGATAAGCAATGCATGGCTCCAAGCAGGCAGCATAAATGAATCCTCTCAGCACTGAAAACGTTTGCAACCCGCTGCATAGAAATTTCACAGTGTTGGTGGGAGTTGATGATAAATTTGGAACCTCTGCCTGACCAGCTGAGGCTGCCAAAATGACAGGCATGACGAGCTTTCAATGTATGCAATTTGTCCTCTGGCTGCCTGAACAGTTGCAATTGTTCATGCATGCATTCGACCTGCAGAGAGGCTCAAATCACGGTACCGAGTGTCAATGCGGCAGTTATTACGTTCCTCGACATCGATGATATCATGCGAGACAAACACAGGTGTCTAGCCTTCGATCAGTCTGCAAGACGGCATGTTCGCACAACGCTTCAACGCCGTGTCCGGCAAAGTCGATTGGGTGCACGTTTCTGAAGGTAAACAAGTTTGTGTGATGCACAGCTGCACGTAGATGAGCCACTGACACGTCCACGGTTGCTTCCAAAACCGATGCCATGGCTTGCTGACATGACTGGGGTATTTTGCAGACAAGGCCTCTCAGACACCTGTTCCTGGACTTTCAGACTCTCTGTACTTGGATATGCTGACTGATACAAAACGAAATCACGCCTATGCTGCCTGTCTCAAACAGGTGGTCAGACCAGGTAAAGCCCTCACCAGCACAGCAATCATTGCAATCAGTCACACAGCAGTGCTTCATGTCAAGTATGATTGCAGGGCAAGACGTGCTGGATATCGGCACAGGCACAGGTCTTTTGGCAATGTTGGCAGCGCAACATGCCAGCAAAGGCAAGTCAAATGATGCTGATGCAATACATAGACAAGTATGTGTATGTGTATATGTATATGTATATGTATATGTATATGTATATGTATATGTATATGTATATGTATATGTATATGTACATGTATACATAGACAAGTTGAGATATTAGGCAATGAGTATCATGTGTAACAGACGCAGCGCGCTGTGTCAGACAAGCTGTTGCTGTGACCAGGTGGAGGTCATGTGACAGCCTGTGAGGTGTATCCACCCATGGTCAACCTAGCCAGGCAACTGGTGTCTCACAACCAGCTGACAGGCAGAATCAATGTGTATCAGAAACGTTCTGATGAGCTGACAGTTCTTCATGGTAGAAGCGAACAGTCAGACAGCTCTGCTCTTTCAGCACAAGCACCAACAGCTACTGGGCAGCAACAAGCACCTGAGCATCAAAGTGAACAATCTCCGCAAGAGTGCGCGTCAACACCTACCATGAGTAGAAACCACTCCAGGTTGCATACACCAGGGGTTAAACCTCCTGACCGCCCTGATATGCCACGCAAGGCTGATGTCATTGTGACTGAAATCTTTGACTCAGAGCTTCTGGGCGAGGGCATTTTGCCAACTATGCGGCATGCTGTCAAGCAGCTGCTGCAGGTATGTCATCAATTTATTCATCTCCATCTTGCATTTCATATTGCTGTTGCAGTAATGCTCATACTGTTGCTATTCTTATGCTATCATACAACCACATCTGACACTGTACATGGGCAATCAAGGACAAGTCCTACAACAAAAATGTATGTCATTTCAAAATTGTGTGTCTGTTCATCATGACCAAAAAGGGACACGCATTGGTTGCAGTCAAGACAACTCAGTTTGCCATGCATGTTCACACACATGAATCACGTCATAAGAAATCGTGAGTGTGCTTTCAAGTAATGCATCAGATCAGAAACACCCTCCAGTATTGACCATGTCTGACTCTTGCCTTTGCTCCAGCCAGGTGGTGTTGTCATACCAGCCACAGCTGTGGTGTATGGTCAGCTAGTGCAGAGCCCCATGCTTGCTTCACAGTCTTGCCATTCGCAGCCACCCTTGCTCACAGAGCCATTCAAAGCCCAGAACAGACAAGCTGAGCATGTGACAGAAGCTGCTGATGAAGCTGCTTTAAAAGCAGCTCCAGAGTCTGCCATTCAGCAGCAAAATGCCGCATCCACAATGAATGGGCTGCAGATGCATGCCATGTATGTTGGACCTCTGTATCCTGACCATCTGGAGTTGCTCTCAGAGCCGTTTGAGGTGTTCAGGTTTGACTTTGGGCAGCCTCCAGAAGAGAGCCGGTCAGAGAAGTTGCAGGTGACAGTTTACAATGCTGTGCTGTGTTCAATCCTGTGCTGTGTTCAATCCTGTGTTCAGGCAGAACTGAAGACATCAACATCGTGCACAGCTGCAGTGTTGTTCAGTGTTCAAACCTAACACGCTATGATCACACTAGCTTTCAACCTCCCGCTGTACGCTTGTGTTCTGTGTGTTTACCTTGTAAAGTCTGCCTCAGCAAGCCTCTGAGCATCCCACAGTGCAGCTTTGCATCACAGGTGCAAGCAATTGCAGCTGGCACAGCCCACGCCATCATCATGTGGTGGAAGCTGAATGTAGACCAGTCTGGTCACATCACCCTAGACACTGCTCCTTCTTGGACCCATACTTCTGATGAGGCTGCTTCCTTGCCAGCATCTGTGCCAAATGCTGATGCCGACGCTGTCAGCATGGAGCATGCACAACTGGGTGGTGGCCAAAATGGCATGCAGACAGTGGATGGGCAGCCTGAACAGCAGTGGCGGGACCATTGGAAGCAATGCTGGACCTCAGTGCAACCACACCTGACGCTAGGTAGGGCCCCCTTGCTGTTGGTCAGACACAGTTGACTTGTTGCAGCTACCTTACACTGAAGCACATGCGACTAGCACGAGGTTAGATGCTTCCTGCATGTTGCTGATCTGCTGTCAACGCTTCCCTGGATGTGGACTGTGGATCCTCTATGGTATCATGTTGATGCTAGGCTTAGAACTGCAGATGTGCATGACAAGATACTTGCCAGAGTAAGTGATGTGGTCATCCTCTCATGTCTGACTGTAACGGCGTCTGTGACTGCTCAACTCACACGTCAAGCAAGACTTGACTGTCCACAATGTTTGAGCGTATGCAATTGTCATGCTTGAGCCTTTGGCAATGCAGCACACCATGCCAATAGCAGTGATGTTGGTGGCGACTGAGCTTTGCTGTCTGTTGCATGCAGAAGCAGGCAGCATGATGCAGATCAGCGCCCATCATGATGACACCAGCATCAGCATGAGTGCCTCTGCTGTCAGCTTACAAGATGACGCACATGCTGAACAGACAGACAGCGGCCATCACAGCAGCACTGGCATTGCTACTCAGTGCTCAGATGCTGAGCTGTCAAGCTCTGCTCAGCCCAGCAACGTGACAGACTCACACGCACCAAACCAGGATCTGTCACAACCACTGCAAGAAAATGAACCGAAGCCAAAATATATGCCTGAAGAGTCAACAAGGGTCACTGCATTGCCAGATGCCTGTGCACTGCATCACACACTGGACAGACCAGCTATGTCTCAATCCCATGGGGATCAGTGGCATGTGACAGAGCCTGGGGCAAGCCCCAACAGGCTGTGGATGCTGGCAGATGCTGACCGGGCAGTACAACATGACAGGGCTGTGCGGCATGTGGTGGCAGGTGCAGGACCAGGGACAGTTTGCATTGCTTCTGGGGCTGGTGCACGTTTGGCCCTGGTGGCTGCTGCATGTGGCAATGTGCAACAGGTGATCTGCCTTCAGGTGGGTCTTCAAGCTGTGTGGTCACATCAATATGTTGACCTGCTGTTGCTGCTGCTGCTGCCGTTGCTGCTGCTGTTGCTGCTGTTGCTGCTGCTGCTGCTACTGTTGATGCTGCTGCTGCTACTGCGGCTGCTGCTGCTGCTGCTGCTACCACTGCTGGTGCTGCTGCTGTTTTTGCTGCTGTTGCTGCTGCTGCTGCTACTGTCGCTGCTGCTGCCGCTGCTGCTGGTACTACTGCCTGCAGATAACTGTTGTTGCCAGAGACAGTCTCGAAATCTTTGTGATAACGGTCTGCTTTGCAGCCTAGCTATGTTGCTTTCTCTAGACACTGCAGCATTTCACAGAAGACCTATCAACCAGGTCTAGACCAGTTCCTGATTGGTTCAGTGTTGTGCAGGAGAGTGCAGCTCAGCAGCGTGTCACTCTACAAGCAGCTAAGGCAGCTGGCCTGTTGCACAAGGTGACAGTGGCAGATGCGCGGCAGGTGCTTGACAGTGGCAATCCTGCAAGCCTTCTGGCAGAGCTGACAGCAGCACCAGTCACTCCAGCAAACGTCTTTCTGTCTGAGCCATACTACTCCTTGCTGGAGTCTCTTCCACCCTGGTCGCAGCTCAGGTACACCACTACCAGTGTCTGTATGCACGCCCTTCAAGTTGAGCATTGTTCGATTCCCACTAATGCAAGTTGTGTTTTGACATCCACAATGTTGATGAAGCACAATGCTGTGCCCACTGAAGGCATGTTGGAGGTACAGCTTATATACCATGCAAGCACCTCTGCCACAGCTGTGAGTTGTTGAGTGTCATGCTTCTAGCCTGCAGATCTGTGGCTTGGCTCCATTTTCAGTTGCATCACAGGTGTTGGCATGACAGAGATGTGCTACTGGCAGCTGGTTTGCTCAAGCCCTCCCACAAGATGATCCCCTGCGCAGGTGCTGAGTTGTCTTGCATAACAAGTTGCACAACACTGCTGAGTTTACGCTGCATGGCCTGCAGATCTGCCTGCAAGGAAGAGTAGGACTGCTTTTGTGAGCTGCTTGCAAGCCAGTTCTAACTGATATTGTCAGAAATGATGCCATCTCAGTATGCCTGCTTCCAGCAAGGCTATGTCACAGCTAACCTCAACTCATTCTCCCCTGATACACTTGTCATTCTCATGAGAGGATACAAGGTGAGCTCATGACCTACATGCAGCATGATATCATGCAGCCCAGTGACAGTCTCACAGCACGAGGAGTACATGATGAGTGGGGGTGCAGGGAGGGTGTGTGGAGTGGGGGTGGCTTTGCCTGATCTATGGCGGACCAGGGGCCCTGTAGGGGTTGAGCATGGGGTGGACCTCACTCCTTGCAATGCTGCTCTAGGTGTGGTCCTTCTGTCACTGTCCTATTTACTCTCACCTGAAGCTTTGCACCTGAACGTGATGCAACTATCCTACTTGCTTAGCACCCATGTGACAAAGGCTTGAGTCAGGATGGTCCTGGATGACTAGTCTTTCCAACAGCAGGCACACAGTGTGTTTCCTGCTGAGACCCTCGGTGTGGTCTGTTGCAATGTCACTGGGATGCCAGACAATCCAGAAATTGTGCAGCTGCAGCAACTTTTGGACCTGTGTCACATTGCTGTCACTTCAGCTTGCCTGCACTTAAGGCCGTGGGGGCACAGTTGATATGAGCAGGAATATACAGGCTCCACATCAGATCAAATGCAGCAGCTGCAGTCATGCGTTGTGCTTGTAATAATACTGGATATGGTTGAATTTTGCTTCTTCCATGGTTGTTTGCAGCAAGTACTGTGTGGTTCCCTTGATAGATTGGATCTCAGATACACGTTCCCAAGGATGCACTGATTTGCAGAGCTTGGTAAAGTGCCTGGATCATAGGGGCATTGTGTTAGTGTTAGATACAGTATACGTATGCAGTCAAGCAAGGGTTGTGTTAGGCTGCGCGATGCACTGAAATGCATTGGAATGCATCTCGGAGGTCATTGTTACAGTAGAGTAGAGCTGCTGACGTCGAGATGTGCTGAGAAATCAACTGTAGCGTCTGCTGCTGACTGTGAGGTCGGGGCTGACAGTCTGACGGCCGGCCACGAGCGCAAGCACAACGCATGTAGAGCTGAATCGGAGGTTGTAATAGTGGTTATACCTATATCAGAAGAATACGAAGCCCTCAGAATACAAGTACTGTGTGGTACAAAGTACTGTGTGGTTGTACAGGGGCAGTTGAGGCAGACATGAGACCAGGGCAAGCCCTGGCTCTGAGCCAGACAGCCCCTGTGATGACAAGGTCTGTTTGGCAGTGCGGCAGTGGCTACCAGGAGTTGACAGAGCATGTTCAATTGCTCAAATTTGACTTTTCACAGCCTCTGGCAAGCTCACAAGGCAGTACTACTGTCAGGTGAGGTGCACTTGTTCTCAAAAGCCTGCTGCAGGTGCAGCAACAAGCTAGCATGCGTTTGGACAACTTCATATTGTAGTACTCTGCTGGTGCAGAGTGAGCCAGGAAGGTGTCATGCATGCTCTAGTTTCGTGGATGGAGTACCAACTGTTTCCAGATGCTGACCAATGGATGGTGAGTGTCAACAGTGACTACATGCACTGCCACCAGTGTGCTCACCTGCAATGCATATGTACGTTTGAAGTGGTGTCCCTAAATACTGCATGTGGCAGGAAACACGAATGACCTTGTGTCTTACATGCATGGAGCACTAATTTCAATCTGCTTGTATGCTTCTTTGCAAATCATGAATGCGGAGCACTTCGCTGGACATACTATGTGTGCTTGCAGTCTTCTGCACCCCACCTCAGTGGCAAGCCCAGCTACAGCTTACAAGCTGTGCAGCTTCTACAGGCTCCTGTGCAGATGCAACAGCCCAGCACCATACATAAGGGAAAGCATCAGCCCGTGTCTAAGATGCTTTGCAGAGCTGAATTTGATTTGAGCTCAGGCAACATTTCGTTTGCCTTAAGGCAAGGCTAAGCTTAGCATCAGCATAAAATGCAGTTCTGTACATTGCTTGACCAAAGGAGCCCCGCATGGCCATACAGATACTCCTGGACTACTGGTTACTGCTTGTGACTACTGGCTACTGTGACTGGCTACTGGTTGTGACGTGCGCATGCCTTTTGCAGTCCGCATTTCCGCGGGACGAAGTCACGCTGTGCGCTCCGCTGTGCGTATTCTTATCGAGTAGCGGGCTGCATTACGTCACGTGGGATGCAGCAAGGACATGACAAGCCCTTAAGCGGCAGCACAAACAGACAGTAGACGCTTGAACACACAACACCTCACAAAAACTCTTGGGTGCTGCTTGCTGTCGTGTGTGCCAACGGCATGCTTCGAGTGCTCAGACGGCCAGATCAGTTGTCCTTGCTCGGTCGCTCTCTGCTATCCACGTCCGCTGCACTGAACGTACATCCTCGATGTCAGGAGAAGCAAGACGTGCCTGAAGGTCACAAGAATTCCGACTTGCGCAGCGTAACTTGCCACATTGGTCTCAACCGAAGACGAGACTTGTCTCTGCGAGAAGACCTATGCTTATTCCAACCTGGTGGCAAGGCGACTGTCAAGGACATCTTCAAGGTTGCAAGGCTCTGCAGCACAGACTGCGGCACGCAAGTCAGCCTTTTTCTTGACACCAGTGCCTCTGCAGGGACACCTGGTGGGCGTTTTTGGCGTGCCTGATATGGGTCCAGCTTGCTCAGATAAGCATGTACCAAACTACCTGCAGAATGTAGGTGTCCATTGCTATTCATTTGCCATGTCAAAGCTGCTCTCACCTCACATGTCCTGCTCTATTGACAGCTAAATTGACTGCATCGACAGCATGGTATAAAGGTGCCTTCAGCACTGTGCAGATAGATAAGTTGGAAGAGGCAGGTGTCAAGAAGGTGGTATGCCTGGCTGTTGCCGAACCTGAGGAGGTTTCAGAATGGGCAGACAAGGTTGGATTGACAGGCTCCAAGATTGAGGTATGGGCAGACACCAAAGGAGCGTGGACTCGCATGCTAGGTCTAGACGAGAATCAATTTGATGCGCCTGGCCCAAGATCACAGAGGTACGAAGTACCTGGACTGCAGTACATACACAACTACTAGCAATGTGCACGCAGGGCCACTCTTGCGTACACTTTTGTTTGCAGAGCCTTGCCTCCTCAATTTGGCACAATGCAAAGTGCCTCCATGTGGTGCATCTGAAGCGTGCTGGCATCGGTCAAACTCTGAGGCAGACTTGATTATAGCTTGTACCAGCTAGCACAGCACAGCAAATTTGACAACGTATTGTGATGGCTGTGTCAAGGTCCTTTGGGTCATGAATCATGATGTAAAGTGTGTGTACCGCAAGCAGCATTGGAAACGCCTTTAAGTCTTGCAGCGTTTGCTGGTGTATTTTGGCATTGGCAGCCAAAGTGTACTATATTGGTAGCAGTTCAATCGCTGATATTTTGAACATCACAGTTCATCAGCATGACAGCTGGAGGCTCCTTTAAACACAAATCATGTGCATTAATTGTGCTGCTACTGCTGCTGCAGATACTCAGCGCTTATAGACAACGGTGTCCTGCTCAAGCTGGTATGACCCTCCCAGTCTCAGATGCCTTGACATTCCAAGCATGTGGCATTTCTTCACCTCCATGGCTCTGTGTCTTGCCTGCAACAGCAGTGTTCTTGTGCGCCATGCTGCCTGTCTCAGAAGCTTGTATGCATGTTGTCAAATGCAAGACATGCAGGGTGGCATCGAGGCATGCAAAATTGTGTTTGTGACGATCGGCAGCAATAAACAAGTACTGTCCTGCAGTTGGTCGAAGAAGATCCTGGGCAGGTGCAAGAGTCTTCTGCAGAGGAACTGTTAGGTTGCATCCAAAGGCTGCAGTCTCTCAAGAAACAGCACAAAGAAGTGCCCACAAGCAAGATATGACATTATCTGTGCAACCCCAGCAATCCATTCCTCTGTGTACGCCAACTTTCAGGTTTATAGCCTGCTTGCAAGTGCGTTTGAGTTTTGGAGTTTAGGTTGCTGAGAGTAAGTTGGAGACTTTGCTATCAGTGTTGTACTGATACAGTTTAGCATGAGCCCTGCTTATGTTCCATTTATTTTGCAGTTTTGGGCAAATGTATGGTAGCTACCTACCGGCTAGCATGTAGCGCGCTTTCAAATTTTATTTGCAGCCTTGCGTGAGTACTGATTGCAGCATACTGATTGCTCAGAAATCTGACAGATTTGGCATCAGGAACCTGAATCTTGTGCAGTCTACATGGAGTGTGTGCAAGTCGCTTGCACTATGCAGTTGCGCTGTCATGTGTCTTGCTGTGCAGCAATTGACATCAGGTCACACGAAGGCAATGTTAAGGCCCCAATATTTCAACATGGGTTTGGAACTAGTGACGAAGCCACTGTCATCACCTCTGCGACCAGTATTCAACCGATATATTTGTGCCTGATCGTCACGATCAATCAATTTTACATTCAAGCCTGAAATTTATTCGAATATCTTGGCGGGCAAGCTGGCTTACGTAACCTCGTCAGTTCACAGGCGTTGCCCTCAACAGCTTTGCCTCTTGTTCTTCGAAAGCTTGCAAGGCGTACTTCTTCGCGGAGCAAACAGAACAAAGCATTCTTCTTCGCCACAGCGCGGAACGCAAACGAGTCACAGCTGTTGGTCAGCTAGCCAGACCTGAGCAGGTATCGTTGGCTTAGCTGTCACTGGATGCTTGGTGAGACATGGGCAGTCTTCTCGGGCCCCAGACAAGGAGTTGCCTTGCGTATCATATCGCTGACTTGTTTAACTTCGTCTTGTAGGTGTCATAGGTGACTCACGGCTGTGCTGTCTTTACTAGTCATGCTGACAGACAAACGGCCTGGCGAAGATCTTGAAGCAGAGACCTCCAAGCACGCGAAGTACTCCCACGAGCTGCCCAGAACCGGTGCCTCGTCTGTCTCCGGCAACTCTGTTGCCACACAGTCAGCTGGCAGTCAACGAAATGGGCCTCCTGCAGAAGAGGTTGCTGTTGACTCCGTACCTCAAGCACAGCCTCAGCCAGAGCCACAGCCAAAGATTGAGGATGCTCATGAGTACATCCAAGAACCTCAGGCAGCCTCTCACCCACAGCAACACATGAGCCATGAGCTCCCGCCCCTCCTGTTCCAGCCTGAACTCCCAAGCAACATTGCACCAGAGGCCTTGGGACCAGGCATCAACGTGGCACAGCTCGGCTTTCCTTCCCATCAGCTCCCCTCAGCTGCAGAAATGCACAGTCAAGCTGCTGTCCCAGACTCAGCTGTGCCTCTGCAGCAGGCAGCAGCTTTGAACATGGAGGGGCCAGTGCATCCTCAGGCAGAGGGGCTAATGTATGACATCACACAGACAGGAGCAGGCCTCATCATGCCATCCATAGTAGCAGCAGCTCTCTCCCAGCAACCTGGCCCCAGCAGCGACTTCCCCATCGTCTCCCAGTCAGGCACTCCCATGCAGGATGCCTTGTCAGATCCCGGCGACAGGCCTTTCAGGTGCTCTGAGCCTGGCTGTGGCTTTGCCAGCAAGCGCAAATCCAACCTGACAGTGCACAGCCGCATCCATACCCGCCCCAGACCACCCCGCAGATGCCGCCACCCCGGGTGTGAGTTTGTTGCCTGTGAAGGCTGCAACCTCAAGGAGCACCAGCGCCTCCATGCTGGTGAGAAGCCCTACAGGTGCACTCAGGAGGGCTGCACAGCCAGCTTTGCCAGGGTGGACCATCTCACAGTCCACATGCGCACCCACACAGGCGAGAAGCCCTACCTGTGCACACAGCCAGGCTGCAACTTTGCTGCTGCTCAGCAGAGCAACCTGCACAGGCACA